>Ga0075014_100000067_pt1 | contig 34593 bp, 27 predicted proteins | sample AleBraG_ABR_2014_FD_71472 | JGI IMG/M metagenome (GOLD analysis project Ga0075014, IMG submission 71472) | Freshwater sediment microbial communities in response to fracking from Pennsylvania, USA - Alex Branch Run_MetaG_ABR_2014 | ecosystem: Environmental > Aquatic > Freshwater > Creek >... | reverse complement strand
GCCTTCGCCGGCGAAGGCGGAACCAAGTAAGAGCGCGACGCAGAGACAGAAGGCCACAGCCTTCCAATTCGTTTTCATCTTCTTTTCTCCCATCCTTTGGTTCTTCGCATTCGTCGGTGCGCGGCTGGTAGAGAGGAGATCACTGGGATGCGCATCTACGACGAAAGGAAGACGCCACGGATGCTATGGAGTCTGTGTTACGGGAACATCGCCGGAATGTTACTTGCCCGTGAAAAGGCTGCCGGACTTGTGTAAAGTGCAGAGTCTGACACACAGGGAGGATCGTATGCGGTGGTCTTGGAAGGTGGTGGCTATTCTGCTTTTGGCGGCGGGGCTCGCTCTCGGGCAAGGCCCTGTGGATAGTGGGAAGACTGTGCTGCTGCGCTGCGGGGCGCTGCTGGACGGGAAGTCGTATCAGGCGCAGAAGAGTGTCGTGCTGGCCGTGCAGGGCGGCAAAATCACGCAGGTTGGCGCTGCTGTCGGAGCGGGTAGCGAAGTGATTGACCTGACCTCTGAAACTTGCCTGCCGGGGTTGATTGATACCCACACGCACGTGCTGTTGCAGGGGGACATCACGGCGGCGGACTACGACGAGCAGCTTTTGAAGCAATCGCCGGAATATCGCACCATCCTGGCCACGGTCAACGCACGCAGGGCTTTGGAATATGGCTTCACGACCATTCGTGATCTGGAGACTGAAGGCACGGGATATGCGGATGTTGACATCAAGAAGGCGATTAATAACCGCGTGATACCGGGGCCGCGCATGGTCGTTTCCACGCGGGCGCTGAATGTGACGGGGGCGTATCCGCTGCTGGGGTATGCGCCCAATGTGCCGGTGCCGCACGGAGTGCAGGTGGTGGATGGAGCCGACGAGGCGCGCAAGGCCGTGCGAGAGCAGATCAGTTACGGAGCGGATTGGATCAAGGTGTACTCGGATCGTAGTTACCGCATCCGGCCGGACGGGGTGCTGGACGATATTCCGACGTTCACGATTGATGAACTGAAGGCGATTGTGGATGAGGCGCACCGCGAGCGGCACAAGGTGGCTTCGCATGCGATGGCGCTGAACGGGGTGCACAACTCAGTGGAAGCGGGCGTGGATTCGATCGAGCACGGCGACTACATCGCCGAAGACGACATGAAGAAAATGGCGGCGCGCGGCATTTACTACGTGCCGACGATCTATGCGGGCGAGTACGTGGCGCAAGGCCGGGCGGCGGCGGGGGCTCCGGCATGGCTGGGGATGATCAAGATTCATGAGGAGACGTTTCGGCGCGCCGTGAAATCGGGCGTGAAGATTGCGTTTGGAACAGATGCGGGCGGGTTTGACTGGAAGGTAAATCCGGCAATCGAGTTTCCGCTGATGGTGAAGTATGGGATGACGCCGGCGCAGGCGATCAAGTCGGCCACTTCTGCAGCGGCGGATTTGCTCGATATGGGAGATCAGGTTGGGACGATTGAGGCGGGCAAATACGCGGACATTGTGGCGGTGCCGGGAGATCCGCTGGCCGACGTGAGTGTGCTGCAGAAAGTGAATTTTGTGATGAAGGGCGGAGTGGTCTATGGCAGGCCTTAACGCGAGCAATCCGGAGTTCCCCTGCGCCGCGGGCTGGTCAGTCGTTTCTCCGGCCAGACATCAACTTTGCCAAAACCCGTTCACCTAGGCCGGGGTCTCGGCGGGGGCAAAGATCACGATGACGGCCAATTCCTCTTCAATAGAATGGAAGCTGTGTTCGGTGCCGGACTCGACATAAATGATGGACCCGGCGGTAACGAGTCGGTCTTCGCGGGTTTCGTCGCGGATGATGCGCATGCGCGCGCGGCCGCTCACGACGTAATAGATCTCGTCCTGACGGTGTGGCTTTTGCGGGTCAGTTGAATTCGCGGGTAGGACGTAAAGGCCTGCGCTCATGGCGGGCACGCGGAGAAATTCGTAATATGGCTTCCCTGCCTCGGCGCGCCGCTCGCGTACTTCGGACTCCTTGAAAAAACGGTTCACTGGACCACCCCCGAAAAAACCATTTGCGTGAACTGATCAACCAACTCCTGCTCGGTGATGGAGCCACCGGGACGGTGCCACTGGTAAATCCAGTTGATCATGCCGAGCAGAGCGAAGGCCGCGACTTTGGGGTCGACCTTGGAACGCGAACCGTGCGCGCGCTGTACATCGGCAATGAGAGCTTCGACGAACTGCACATAGTCTTTCTTGCGGGCGTTGATGCGCTTGCGTAGTTCGGGCGAGAGCGGCTGATTCTCGTGCAGCATGACCGTGATTTCGCGATCGCGAGCGTGGAGCACAACTTCGATGTGCAGACGGATACAGGTACGCAAACGCTCTTCCGGATCACGCAGCGCGAGGACGGGCTTCTTCACCTGATCCTCGGTGATTTGCAGAGCGTCGTTCATGATGTGGAACAAAATCTCGTCCTTGCTCTGGAAATGATGATAGAGCGTGCCCTTGCTGAGCTGGAGCGCGGCGGCGAGATCGTTCATGGAGGCGGCGCTGTAGCCATGCTCACGGAAGAGCTTGGCGGCGGCGCGGAGGATCTCGTGGCGGGAATCGGTGGCAACCCGGGTCATCGAAGGTCATGGTAAACAGGACGGAGCGGAAAGCCAAGGAGAGGGGCTACAGGGGTCTGTGACGAATGGGCATGGGCGCTCTCACGCGGGCAAGAGTGCCCGCGCCACACAACCCGGCTCCCACCCGCAGCGCTGATGGGGTCAGCGTCAACGGCGGCTAAGGACCCAGTTTGCCGGCGCCGTGGAATTCGAGGTCGACGGAGTTGTTGACGCGGAGGAACAGGACGCTGGGACTTCTCATTCCCCATTGCACGTAGGGGACAGAGAAGTGAGCGGTGGCGGTCCAGGTGCCGGGGGCGAGATTCACCTGAACCGGAACGGTGATTTCGTGGTCCGCGCCGTGGATGTTGAACTGGCCGTGGACGTGGACGGTCGAGGTGCCGGGGCCGACTTTGCCTTCGGCGCGGTCGGGGCGGAAGGTGATTTCGGGATAGGTCTGGCTTTCGAGAACTTCCTTCTGCATTTTCTTGTCGCGCCCGTCATTGGCGCTTTGGCCGCTGGTCGCGTCGAAGACGATTGCTCCCGTGACCTTGCCGGAAGCCGGATCGAAGTGTAGTTCGCCGCGCTTCGCGCGAAAGTTGCCGTGAACCGTGTGGAAGGTCGTGTTCAGGATGAAGTCGGCGGCGGTTTGCGCGGGGTCGGCGGTGAAAGTGATTCCCTGCGCTTGGGCGCGGGCGGAGAAGACGGCGAAAACAATCAGGGTGGCGATGGCCAGAAGCCAGCGCAATCGTGCATGCATTTGGAGTGAGATTCTCATTGGGCGGAAATGGTTTTATGCAGTGAGCAATCCCCAGCCGAGGGCGAGGCCGTTGGCGGCGAAGCCGAGCGGGGTTTCACTGCCCACGTGCATGGCCAACATGCGGGCAAAGACTCGGGGTTGTGCTTGGAAGACTTGCATAACGCGGCGGCGCAGGGCGTCGTGCTCCAGCGTTAGCATCATGGCGGCCATGAATGCAGGGCGGCGAGCGAGGGCCCGATGGCCGGCCTGGTAGCGGGCAAGATCACCTGAACGCAGACAGTCGGCAAGCAGCGCAGCTTGATGGAAGGCGAGGCACATGCCTTCGCCGGTAATCGCGTCCACGCCGCCGGAGGCATCGCCGAGAAGGACCACACGATCCCGGTAGATGCGACGCAGCTTGCGGGTGACGGTGACGGCACCACGTTCGCTGGAGCTGTGTTCGGCTCCTGCGAGACGGGCGGCGAGATCGGGAAAGGCAAGCAGCGCGGCGTCGAGACGGAGTTGTGGGTCGCGGGAAATAAGGGCGACGCAGACTTCGTCGGATGCAACGGGCGTGACATAGATCTGGCAGCCGTGGGCCCAGTGGATTTCCATGAAATCGCTCCAGGGAGCGATGTGATAGTGGCGGCGGAAGGCGTAGCGCTGATGCTGGCGCAGATGGTCGTCGAGACCGCCCCAGGCACGGACGCGCGAGCTGCTGCCATCGGCACCGATGATCCAGCGGGCCTGTACGCAGCCGCCTTGCAGGTGGACGGTGCCGTTGTCAATGCCGGTGATGACAGTTCCCCAGAGCAGGCGGATGCCGGCGGCGGCGGCGTCTTTCGTCATGACCTCGTGCAGGCGGGTGCGGCGCATGCCGTAGCCACTGCCCTGCGGAAATGACGCGGCGATGGAGGCGTCGCCGCTGACGAAGCGGATGCCGCGGAAGGGCTGGGCGCCTTCTCGGGGAATGGTGAAGCCGAGTCGTTCCAGAATTGCTACAGAGTCGGGCATGAGGCCTTCGCCGCAGGGCTTGTCGATGGGCGGGACGAGGCTGTCGGCGACGGTGACTTCAAAGCCCTGGCGGCGCGCCGCGAGCGCGGCGGCGAGGCCGGCGGGGCCTCCGCCGATGACGAAGATGTCGGTCTGGTCCGGGATTTCGTTCGATCTCACCATTCCAGCAGCACCAATTCCGAGCAGAAGCCGGGGCCCATGGCGGCGAGCAGGCCCGGAGTTCCGGGCGCGGGGCGGCGGTTCTGCATGACTTCTTCCAGCACGCACAGCACGGACGCAGAGGACAGGTTGCCGGTCTTGCGCAGGCACGACCAGGATGCGTCGAGCTGGCCGTTGGTCAGGCCGAGGGCCGTGGCGGTGGCTTCGAGGATCTTGGGGCCGCCGGTGTGCAAGACCCAACTCTTAATGTCGCTGCGGCGGCGCTGGTTATCGGCAAGGAATGCGTCGACGTCGTTGCCCAGCTGCTTCTTGATCAGGTTCGGGACTTCGGGCGAGAGCACGATGCGGAAACCTTTTTCGGAAACGTCCCAACCCATCATCTCCTGCGTGTCGGGATAAAAGACGGAGCGGGTAGCCAGGATTTTTGGGCCGGTCACCGGGCCTGCGTCGCCCGCGACCAGAGCCACGGCGGAGCCGTCGCCAAACAGGCCGCCGGAAATCAGGTTGGCGACCGATATATCCTCGCGCTGGAGGGTTAGCGAGCACAGTTCGACGGAGAGAACCGCGGCAACCTGATCAGGAAAAGCGCGAACGTAGTCGGAAGCGCGCGCGATGCCGGCGGCTCCGGCGACGCATCCCAAACCGAAGATCGGAATGCGCTTGATGTTGGGAGACAGACCCATGCGGTTGACGAGAAGCGCATCCACCGAAGGGCTGCAAATACCGGTGACGGAGACGAAGAATAAAGCGCTGATATCGCGCGGTGTGAGACCAGCGCGAGTAAGAGCAGTGGTAAGCGATTGCTCGCCGAGGTTAACGGCTGCGTCAATCCAGGCATTGTTGTGCTGGCCCCAGGTCTTCATGTCGAAGTACGACTGGGCCGGCAGCGCCAAGTAGCGGCCGTCGACGCCTATGTTCTTGTACAGGCGGCGAAGGGTCTGCGGATTTTCCAGGCGCTCGCCCCAATACTGCTCGAGGCCGGCGAGGATTTCGGCCTGGGTGTAGTAGTTCTTGGGAAAGGCGCTAGCGGCGCTTACGATCTGCATGCCATCCTCGGACGGCCGGGGGTCGGATACCAGCCTCGGTGCCCACTATCTTTAAACATTGATGGCCCTCCGCGCCATACCTAAAGCTTCGGACCAGAAGGAAGCGGAGGTATGGGCGATTTCGACGACCTGCCGCACGGCGGTAGCAAACTCGTCAACTTGAGGTTCGGTGACGACGAGCGGAGGCGCGGCTTTCAGCACCATGAAATTGTTGCCGCAGATCTGCGTGAGGATTCCGTGATCGCGGAAAAGGCGCATGACGATGATCTGCCCGAACATGGCGGGATGGATGCGCATGAAGGCTTCGAAGGGGATGCGCAGTTTCAGGGAGCGCGGTGCGGTGAACTCAATCCCGAGTAGAAGGCCGGCGCCATGGACTGACTTGACCATTTCATAACCGGCGAGGGCTTCCTGGAGGCGGCTTTGCAGCTGGGCTCCCATGCTGACGCCACGTTCGCCGAGTTTTTCGTGTTCGAGAACGTCGAGCGTAGCCAGCGCGGCGCGCATGGCCAGAGCGTTCTCGCTGAACGTTGAGGTGTGAATGATCGCTCGCTTCAGCGAGCCGTAGACGGAATCGTAGATGGGATCGGTCATGAGCACGGCGCCGCAGGGGATGAGGCCTCCGCTCATGGCTTTGGCGAGGACGACCATGTCGGGCTGGACGTCGAACCGATGCGCCGCGAGAAATGGGCCGGTGCGATGCATGCCGGTCTGGACTTCATCGAGAACGAAGAGAGTTCCGTAGCGCTGGCAGAGAGACCGCGCGGCTTTGAGATACGCCGCGTCGGGCACGCGGATGCCGGCTTCCGCCTGGATCGGTTCGACGACGTAAGCGGCAAATTTCTTGCTGCGCAGGTGCGACTCGAGCGCCGCGAGATCGCCGAATGGGATGGCGGCGGTATCGGGCAGAAGGGGGCCGAAACCCTCACGCCAGAAGGCTTCTCCCATAAGGGAAAGGGCGCCGCAGGTGAGACCGTGGAAGGAGCCATTGGCGTAGAGGATGCTGGGGCGTCCGGTGTGGGCGCGGCAGAACTTGATGACGGCTTCGACGCCTTCGCTGCCCGAACTGCAGAAGAATGCCTTGGTGAGACGTCCGCCGGCGCGCTGGCACAGACGAGCAGCAAGTTCGCCAGCAAGGTGGGGGACATGGGTCTGAATCATGGCGGGGCCGCACTTCTCGAGTTCTTCGCGAAGGGCATCAATGACCGCGGCGTGGTTGTGGCCGATATTGTGGACGCAGTAGCCGGAGAGGAAATCGAGGATGCGCCGGCCGTCGTAAGTGAACAACTCGCTGCCGAGGCAGCGCTCGTAGGGCACGTTCATCTCGAGCAAGTCGAGGAGTCGCACCCACTGAGGATTGACATGATTGCTGTAAGGGGCGGAGGAGGTAACGTTCGCGACGGGCATGATTCCTTTGGAATTCAAAATTTTCTATGCGCCATTGGGTAGAGCAGATTGCCTGCCAACTCAACTCGAGCTGACAACGACGTGTCGCCAATGTCTGTTTGGATGCGTCGAGTTGGCTCGTAACTGATTAGTAATTTGGCCTGCTAGCGGCCAACCGAAGCTCTTGCTGAAGCGCAATGCGGTATGCAGCGCAACTCATTGTAAACAAAAGTAAATTTGTAATGTCGGGAAAAACTGCTCATATCGAAAGCGTACTGTACAGAAAGTTCGACGGATGACGAGGCGCGGACTCGGCCCATCCCAAAGCGGCTTGACACGGCTGAAGCGGCAGAATAGGCTATTGCGAAACCGACCAATCGGTCGGTTTTCATTTTATCTGGCTCTTCTTCCGTTTCAGAGGCACAATCTTCAATCGCACAATCTTCAATCGCTCGTCTTTCTTCTAAGGAGAACTCAGTGGCAGCAAAGTTGTATTACGAAAAGGATGTTAATCCCTCGGCGTTGGCCGGGAAAACGATCGCCATCCTAGGCTATGGTAGCCAGGGACACGCCCAGGCACAGAACCTGCGCGACAGCGGTTACACGGTAATTGTTGGACTCGATGCGGAGCGCGGATCGGCAAAGCAGGCGAAGGCCGACGGCATGGTTGTGGTTTCGCCGGCCGAAGCAGCCAAGCGTGCGGACTGGGTTCACATCCTGACGCCGGATGAGACGCAGGCGGAGTTGTACGCCGCCTCGATTGCGCCTTATCTCAAGCCGGGGAAGATTCTCGGGTTCTCGCACGGGTTCAGCATTCACTTCAAGGCGATCGTTCCTCCGAAAGATGTGGATGTGGTCATGATCGCGCCCAAGAGTCCGGGCCACCTGCTGCGGCGAGTGTATGCGCAGGGCGGTGGCGTTCCGGCGCTGGTGGCAGTGCATCAGGATGCATCGGGACGGGCGAAGGAATTTGCGCTGTGCTTTGCGTCGGGGATCGGATCGGCGCGGGCGGGTGTGATCGAAACCACCTTTAAAGAAGAGACAGAGACGGACCTGTTCGGCGAACAGGCTGTGCTGTGCGGCGGGTTGACCTCGCTGATCAAGAAGGGATTCGAGACACTCGTGGAAGCCGGGTATCAGCCGGAGATCGCCTACTTCGAGTGCCTGCACGAGATGAAGCTGATCGTGGACCTGATCTACGAAGGCGGGCTGAGCCGGATGCGCTACTCGATTTCCAACACCGCGGAATACGGCGACCTGACGCGCGGAGGCGTTGTGGTGAACGACACGGCGCGCGAAGCCATGAAGAAACTGCTGGCGACCATTCAGGATGGGACGTTCGCCAGGGAGTGGATCGCCGAGAACAAAGCTGGCGGAAAGAGCTTTGCCGCGTTGCGGGAGAAGGAAAAGCAGCATCCGATCGAGATCGTGGGCCAGCAGTTGCGCTCCATGATGTCGTGGCTGCCGGCGCAGCAGAAGAAGTCCGCGGAGTCGGTGAAGAATCCCAAAGCAGAACCGGTGAACGCTTAGCCTGGTGCGAGGCCAGGCTTGGACGGCAGGGCCAGATCGGTGAGTTTTCAGGGCGCGGCTTCGGTCGCGCCCTTTTTGTTAGGATTACACCTCATGAATCAGGGGGCCTCTCAGCATGGAACTCAAACATCGCAGTCACTTCATTACGGACGGGCGCGACCGGGCGCCGGCGCGAGCCATGTTCAAGGCGATCGGATTCTCCGATGCCGACCTGCGCAAGCCTATCGTCGGCGTGGCCAACACTTGGATTGAAACCATGCCGTGCAATTTTCACCTGCGGCAGGTTTCGGCCAAGGTGAAGGAAGGCGTGCGGGCGGCGGGCGGGACGCCGATGGAGTTCAACACCATCGCCATTTCTGACGGCGAAACGATGGGCACGGAGGGGATGCGGGCGTCGCTCGTGAGCCGCGAGGTGATTGCCGATTCAATTGAGCTGGTGTGTCGCGGGCAGATGTTTGACGCCGTCGTGGTCATCGTTGGCTGCGACAAAACGATTCCAGCCGCCGCCATGGCGCTGGCGCGGCTCGACATCCCGGGGCTCGTGCTCTACGGCGGAACGATCGCTGCTGGCCGCTACCACGGGAAAGACGTCACCATCCAGGATGTTTTTGAGGCGGTCGGCGCGAATGCCGCGGGAAAAATGTCCGATCAGGATTTGAAACAGCTGGAGGATGTGGCTTGTCCGGGAGCGGGGGCATGCGGCGGGCAGTATACGGCAAACACGATGTCGACCGTGATGGAGATGATTGGGCTCTCGCCGATGGGCTTCAACAGCGTGCCAGCGACGGATTCGCAGAAGGATGCGGTGGCAGCGGAATGCGGGAAGATCGTCATTGACCTGCTGCGCACGGGCACCCGGCCAAGCGACATCCTGACGCGCAAGGCTTTCGAAAATGCGATTGCTTCGGTGGCGGCGACGAGTGGGTCCACGAATTCCGTGCTGCACCTGCTGGCGATTGCGCGGGAGGCGGGGGTCCCGCTCAAGATCGATGATTTCCAGAAGTTCAGCCAGCAGACGCCTTTGCTCGCTGACCTGAAGCCGGGTGGGCGCTACGTGGCGGCCGATATGCACCGGGCTGGAGGCGTGCGGCTGCTGGCAAGGCGACTGCTCGACGCGAAGAAGATTCACGGCAACGCGCTCACGGTGACGGGAAGAACCATTGCGCAGGAGGCTGCCGGCGCGCAGGAAACGCCGGGGCAACTGGTCATCGCCCCGCTCGCACGGCCGCTGAAAACGACCGGTGGCCTGGTCATCCTGAAGGGCAACTTGGCGCCGGAAGGCTGCGTGGTCAAGATGAGCGGACACGAGCGGCTAAAGCATAGCGGTCCTGCGCGCGTGTTTGAGTCGGAAGAAGCAGCCATGAAGGCGGTGACCGGGAAGAAGATCAAGGCAGGCGACGTGGTCGTGATCCGCAACGAAGGGCCGAAGGGCGGCCCGGGCATGCGCGAGATGCTCGGCGTGACCGCCGCGATTGTGGGCGAAGGTCTGGGCGACGCGGTGGCGCTGCTCACGGATGGGCGTTTCAGCGGGGCAACGCGCGGCCTGATGGCGGGGCATGTGTCTCCTGAAGCGGCGCTGGGCGGGCCAATTGCCGCGGTGAAGGAAGGCGACATAATTGATTTCGATGTGAACCGGCGGCGGTTGAATGTGGACATCAGCCCGACCGAGATGAAGCGTCGGCTGAAGAAGTGGCGGGAGCCGAAGCCGCGATATGCCTCGGGGGTTTTTGCCAAGTATGCGGCACTGGTGTCGTCGGCGTCGGAGGGGGCGGTAACCAAGCCGCCCGCGCCAGTGGGCAAACGCTGAGCGCCCAATCGTCTTGGGTGGGGGCCGGGCGTCTCGCTCACCCAAGCACCACGCGGTAGAGCGGCGCTTCAGCGCCGCGTGAGTCGTTCTTGAGTGTGGCTGGCTTTAGCCCTTGAGGTCCTGATCCACCCTCCGCAGCGTGATCGCCGCTACAGGGCAACCCTTGTGCGTGCCCCCGATTCCAAGCAGATAGAGCCAAGATGCCCGTGCCCGGAGGCCTTCTCATGAAATCCCTATTCTGCGCATGTTTTGTTCTTGCTGCGTTTTCAGCCAGTTTTGCCGCGGAAAAACCGCGGGTCTACATCAGCGACAGCAAGTCCTGGGAAGTAAAAGCCGGTGGCGGCGGGACGGCCGGCGGATTCGGCGAAGCCGGCGGCGGGGGCGACCGCCCGCAAACGGCGGAGATCATCAAGACCTTCAACGAGCGCTGCCCGCAGGTGATTGTCAACAACAACCGCGCCAAGGCGGACTTCGTCGTTTTACTCGACAACGAGGGCGGCACCGGACGCCATCTCACGGGACAACAAGGTTGTGGTGTTCAATGGCGAGGGCGACGCCATCATGAGCAAGTCGACACGCATCCTGGGCAACGCCGTGAAAGATGCGTGCGAGGTCATCACGCGCAGTTGGAGCGGCGAAAAGGCTCGGGCCCGGTACTCGCAGGGACAGGACGAGAAGCAGGCGAAGGCGGAAGAGAAGAACTGAACCAATCGTCGAGCTTCAGCCGTCAGTCGTCCGGGTTTAGACGTTAGGCTTTCGGTGCTACGCGAGTGCGAGTTCCAGACCGTTATCGAAACGGGATGTGGCGGCGTATTCGATGTGCAGGACTCGCCTTGGCGCCGCAATACGCGATTTCGATGATGCGTGGACAACGAGCGGCCTCATGGCAAGCACGCCGCCCAGTGGAACCGCGCACTCAACGGACTGAGTTTGACTCACCACCTTTTCGATCGCCTCGTCGCTGAGCAACCCAAGTGTGTGGGTTGCCGGCAAAATACGTAGTGGACCGTTCCCCACAGACGAAGCGTCGAGATGTACTCGCACCGCCATGACTTGCGAGAGAGCATCTGCAGGAGCGTGGGCGTACGTGATTCCCTCCTTCATCGACCAGGGACCCCAACCGGGAAGATCGCGGCGCTCCAGCAGGGGAAGAGCGGTGTCCTGGTGCCATACAACCAGCCAGTTAGTGTCGAGGGATTTGTCGAACAGGGTCGCCCGGAAAGGAAAGGCCTGAGGGCCGAGCGTGTCCCGCGCGATTTCGAGGAGGCGTTGGTCTTTCGCTAGAGCGGCAACAGAAGGCTGACGGAGTGCGTGACGCATGCCGGCCCAGCTCCGGTGAATGCCTGATTCGGTGAGGTCGTGAATCAGCAAGGACGTTTCTGCCTGGGAAAAGAGTGTGTGAATGACAGCGAAACCTTGCTGGTCGATGGCTTCTTTCCACATAAGTTGGTCAGCGGCTAAAGCCGGGGGTGGTTCGCGACGGAATGCGGCATGCCTAAAGGCATGCCCTGATACAAAATCCAGACCCGCCCACCTGCCGCAACTCACCATTTCCCCCTGCACCGCTAAAACGTTACCCGCACACCGACCTGCGCCGCGAAAAAAATACCAACCGTCGTTCCGGGACCGAAAAAATCTCCCAGAGCCCCCGCCGCAAATTTGAGCTGGTTTGGGTTGGTGACGGGCGTTGTGACCGAGCAGTCAGCATTGCGGCAGAAGGCCGTGACATTCGCGAAGTCATTGACCGGGACAGGCAGCGCGGAAACGTCCGCCGCGTAGTTGTTGCCTGGGTTGTTGCGGTTGAAGAGGTTGAAGAACTCGACGAAGGGGTTGATCTTCACGCGCTCGCCAATGGAGAACGGTCGTGCTACGCGCAAATCCACCTGGGCGTAGGGAGTGCCGCGGAACTGGTCGAGCGAAGTTTCGACGCCATTGACTACGGCGCGGTTTCCCGTGGCGGGCGTGGTCATGGTAAACGGGCGCGCGCTTTCGAATTGGCTCAGCGTGGTCAGCTCGAGACCGAAGGGGGCGCGAAAGGTTCCCGCGAGCACGAAACGGTGGCGCACATCTTCACCCGACGGACCGTAGTCGCCGGGGGCAAAAGCGTGCAGCGGGTCGCAGACGCCGTTGACGTAGTCGAACAATTCGCCTACCTGGCATCCCCAGGTTTTCGCGGACGCGAGCGTGTAGTGCGCCTGCATCTGGAAACGGCGCGTCATGTTGCCCTGCACTCGAACCGATAGCGCGTTGTAGGTGGAGCGGTTGTCGCTCTTATAAAGGGTGATGTTGGGCACGAAATCCTGATCGGCGGGATTGGGAGCAAGCAACGAATCTCCGGCCACGAAGTTGTAGGCGCGGTAGGCATGGACGCCCTGCTCGTGTGTCCAGTCGGCGCTCAATGTCCAGTTGCGATTGAAGGCGTGCTGAACGCCCGAGCTCGCGTGAATCGCGTAGGGCGTTTTATAGCGCGAATCGATGAGGGCGCCATTGCTTCCACCCGGCAGGCAACCCGAATCGCCTGGATTCACGCATGATCCCGGCGGTGTGTTGACGGCCTGGAGAGCGTTCACCCATCCGTTCTGCGCGAGGTCGTTGTAATAGAGGCCGACACCAGCGCGGATCACCGTGTTGCCACCAGTGCCGGGCGAATACACGATGCCCAGCCGCGGCGCAAAAGCTCCGCGGTAGTCATGCGCAACGCCGCTCACCAGCGGGATCTGCAGGGCTTTCAGAGTAAGGTACGCCGGGTTCAGCGCCTGGCTGCGCCCGGAACCGTCCAGCAAACCGAAGGTCGTGTCGTAACGCAAACCGTAGTTCACGGTGAGCTGTGGCGTCACACGCCAGGAATCCTGCGCATACAGGCCGAGGCGTTCAACACGCTGGGAGAAGCTGCCGTCCGCGGCGGGAGTAAAGTCGCACTTCGTTCCGTCGGTGGGAGTGACGCCGCTGAGAGTGGCACAGGAATGTATGTCTACAGTGCCTAAATCGGCGCGGAACTGACTCGGATTGCCAAGGTACTGGCCGGGATCGAGCGCGAAGGTGTGCAGGGTTTCAGCTGTACCCGACAGCGCGCCGCGCAATACCGGCTCGTGGATAAAGTTGATCCCGAAGCGCGGCGAGTGGCGTCCGGCGGAATGACTGACGTCATAGCGGAACTGGTACTTCTGCTGGTCGCGCACCACGGGAAAGGCCGTGATAGGAGTAGCGAACTGGTTGTCACCGAATGTTTCGAAGCCGGAAATCGTATGGAACGTCGCGCTGAATGGGAACGCAAGGGCAAACCCGTAATTCGAGTTGCGTGATTCGGTGTGGTGCAAGAAGCTGGCGTCAAAGGTTAGCGACCCGAGCCAGGTGGAGCTGAACAGAAACTGCTGATTGAGGGCGATATTCCAATACTTCGAGCCGGACGTTGCGCCGGTGGAAGGCAGCGTGGCCTGCTGCACCAGATCGTTGCGCGTGGTGTAGGTATCGAGCGCCGCGCGTAGGAACCACTGCGAACGTTCACTCTGCGCCCAGTCCAGGCGGGTCATGCCGAGAAAATCATGGAAGGGCACAGTCACGTTACTGGGAACGGAGATGGAACTCACCCCAGGGATCAATCCCTGCGACGCCAACGAGGCGAGGGCGTTGAACTGCTCCCGGCTGCTGGGGCTGTAGCTGATGCTGGCGTCCTCATGCACGCCCTCGAAGGAGGAGAAGAACCAGAGCCGATCGCGCTTCGCCGGACCTCCCAGAGTGGCAACGTAGTTCTGGCGCGAGAACGGCTGCTTGGGGTCAGGCGCCGGATTATCGATGGGATAGCGGGCATTCAGCGCGGCCGAGCGCTCGTAGAAGCCTGCGCTGCCGTGCCAGTCGTTGGTGCCCCGGCGCGTGGTGATCACCACCGAGCCGCCCACGGTGCCGCCCGTGTCGGCATCTTGCTGTGAGGTGCTGACCGCAAATTCTTGGATCGCATCGGGCGAAAAGTTCTGCAGGAAGCCACCAATGTAGTCATCGGAGTTATCGCCGCCATCGACGGAGAGCTGCACGTTCAGTCCCGAACTGCCGCCGAAGGACACGGCCGTGATGCGCGCTTTGGTCGGGTCGGAGGGCTCGACCGGCTCCGTACCAGGAACGAGGTACGCGATGTTGGCGAAGCTGCGATGGGCCAGAGGAGTGTCTTCCAAATCCTGCGCGGTAACGACGGCCTGATGGATGGCGCTGGCCGTGTCCACGGGTTGCGTCGTAATCGAGGACGGCTGGCCCTGCACGGTAACGAAGGTCTCGCTCCGGGCCGGCTTCAGCGTCACCACTACGTTCCGAATCGAGCTGACTTCGATGGTTACATCGGCAGCGGCCGTGGCAAACCCGTTGGCCGTCACTTGAACGCTATAGGCACCGGGAAGGAGTCCTTCCACGCGGAACTCGCCGCGGCGGTCGCTCGCCGCCCGGCGGACCACATTCGCGCCCTGGTCGCGCACCACGATTTCGGCCGTGGCCACGCGCAGTCCGGTCCCGTCCTGCACCTGCCCGCGAAGCGCGCCGCTCGGAGTCTGCCCCGCAAGCTCGACTGGCTGTGCGAGGCCCGCAATCAGGACAAACATTTTTAGGGCGCTTTGCATCCGCAATCCCCTCGAGGCGACGTTCCTCGTCCACTCGGCGTCGGTTTACAGGCTGCGCCAATGTAACAGCGGCACTTCGGACCCGGCGGCAGCTCTGCTGGGGTATTTTACTGGAAGATGGCGGGAGGCTGTCCAGCAAGGGCAAGGAGCGCACCCCGCCGATTCGCAGGCGTCTACTCTTGCGATCGCCGGACGGCATCGTCCAACGCAGGCTCGTCGAAATTGCCGTGCATGATTTCGGTCACGCTGAGATGCTGGCGCTCTTTGAGAAACTTCACGCGTTGCCCATCCCGGAAATAGCGCAGCGGAAGCGGAGGGTCGGAGCCGGCTCGCTGCAGCTGGGCGAGGCCATCCACCACGGAGTATGCCGGTTCGTTGGCGATGAATTCGCAGTAGCCTTCCGCCTTCCACGACGCTTCAGAAATGCTGTCGATGAAGCCGAAGCGGCGCAAGAGAAGAACGTGCGTGGATTCGTGGGCAATGAGCCAGTGCAGAGGACGGACGCCGCTGGCCGAAGCAGTCACCCTGTCGGCGGCCACGTCACTCTGGTTGATGAAAGTCTTGCTCGAGAGTTTGTGAGTGACAGCGGGATAGTCGCCTGAGAAGGGAGCAAAAAAATTGAGTTCGGCCGGCCCGGAAGTCAGGAAAATGGTGAACTTCGCGCTGCCGTCGTAGAGCTCAGATTGCTGCAGGCGGTAGGTGGCATCATCGAGAACCTTTTCCATGGCCAAGGGGATCGGCCGATGCGCGAAAACGGTGAAGGGACCGTATTCCATTTTCTGGTGAAACAGAGCCTCGGGAAAAACACGCGCGAGACCATAGAGCGCCGCGCACAGTAGAATGGCGCGCCCTATGTTACGGAATAGGGTCGGTGGATGATCAGTCCCCAAACGCAGTGCCCTCAGACCGGGTTCAAGCTACCTGAAGAGTATCACCCGCGCCGCGAAACTCAGATGGGGGAAGAATTTAAGTCGTCAACCCGAACCGTTCTCGCGTTCGTGTAACAGAACCATGCGGTCGAGCGCGTGCAGCAAGCTCTCCCGCGGCGAGTAGGGACCGGGGCTGTAGGCCCGGGAACTGATGCCGGCCTGGGACAACTCAGAGATGCTCCAATCCTCGCAGTTGGTCGAGTCCCAGAATTCGACGGCATCGTCGCCGTGAAAGGTGCCCTTGGCCATCTCCGCAGGATGGAAGTGCCACTCACAAAGGACCTCCGTCCGATCGACGGCTTTGGGCCATAGCGTGTGCGTCATCACATAGTCGGGATGCAGGCTCAGGAACAGGTTGGGATAGAGCGCATAATAAAGGACCTGCTGGCGCTGCTCTTCGCTCAGGCCGGGAAGGTAATCGCGGCGGAGCTTGCCGTCGAAACTCATCGTCCGTGCCGCGCCGCGAAACTTCATGGAACCGCCTATGTAGTTGGCGTGCGGCGCGTCATTGTCGCCGCTCATGTAGTCGCTCACGCGACTCAGTGCCGGATGGAGCACGGGACAGTGCAGGCACTCGTTGTAGTTGAGCAAGATCAGCTTCCAGTTGGCCTTCACGTCATAGGAGATGCGGCGATGGAGGCGCAGTTCCGCCATCCGCCAGGGTGCGAATTTTTGCGGCAGGTCGGCAAGTTGTGCGGCGAGCGGCTCGGGTTGCTCCGCGAGGTGGATAAAGATGAATCCGTCCCAAACGGCGGTGTGCACGGCATGCAAGGGATAGTCGGCATGCCGGAACGTTGACTCATCCATATGCGGAGCACCGAGCAGGCGGCCATCGAGGCCATAGGTCCAGCCGTGATAGGGACATTGGATGCGGCTGGAAAATGTTCCTTCCTGGTCGCGGCACATGCGCGTCCCGCGGTGGCGGCACACGTTGTAGAAGGCGTGTATGCTGCCCGCGTAGTCGCGAGTAATAATGATGCTCTCGCCGTCGACCTCGCGCAAAAAGTAGTCGCCCGCTTTGCTCACCTGCTCTTCGCGTCCCACGCAGACCCACATGCGACTGAAGAAAGATTCCATTTCCCAGCGAAAGACCTCGGGATCGGTGTAGTAGCGCGCGGGCAATGTCTTCGGAGTCGAGGATGATGGCAAAGTCATGAACGCACCGGAGTGGTGATGTTCGCCGATTCCCGCGGTGTTTGCAACGAGTCGCAGCGAACCGCGGGTCACATGGCCGCTTGGTCGCAATCCCGCGGTGCGATACACTGCGTGCTTTCGTGACACCGAACCACCTCACAACCATGACTTGCACAAGAGTTTTGCGCTCCCTCATCCTGGTGAATTTCCTGCTGGCGCTTTCGCTCGCGGTTGAGGGCGAAGAGGCAATCCTCGGATTCACCCGTTCTTCGTCGACCCGCCAGGCTACGGTTGAAACCAAGTTCAAGGCCATTCCGTCGGCTGCCGAAATCAAGCGCCAGCATCGGATCTTTACTGCGGAACCGCATCCGGCGGGCTCGGCGCGCAACAACGAACTGGCGCGCTATGTCGCAAGGGAGTGGAAGAAGCAAGGGCTGGAGGACGTGGTCCTCCGCCGCTACGACGTGTACAGCTCCGACCCGAAAGAAACATCTCTCGAAATCATTGCGCCCGTGCGCTACAAGGCGAGCTTGCGTGAGGCGGCCTATGACGTGGACCCGGACACCAAGAACCCGCGCATCAGTTCGGCGTGGATGGGCATGTCAAAGTCGGGCGACATCACTGCGCCCGTCGTCTATGCCCACAGCGGAAATCCCGACGACTACGAAGTATTGCGGAAGAACGGCATCAGCGTGCAAGGCAAGATTGTGCTGGTGCGCTATTCGAATCCTTACAGCTACCGCGGCTTCAAAGCGTTGACGGCGGAACACGAGGGCGCGGCCGCCATTCTCATCTACAGCGATCCGGCGGAGGATGGGGACAAGAAAGGGAAAGTTTTCCCCGATGGTCCGTGGGGTCCGGAGACGCATTTGCAACGCGGCGCGATCGAATACGACTTTCAACAGGCCGGGAATCCGACAACTCCGGGATGGCCGTCGCTGCCGGGCGCGACACACATTCCGGTGGAGCAGGCGTTGCCCGTGCCGAAAATCATGGCGCTGCCGCTTTCCTGGCACGATGCCAAGCCGCTGCTCGAGAACATGGACGGTCCCGTCGCGCCGGACACCTGGCAGGGAGGTCTTCCCTTCCCGTACCACCTGGGCGGCGAACGAGTGCAAGTGCATCTGAAGATTCAGATGGAAGAAACGATCAAGCCCAATTACGTGGTGGAAGGCCGGATTCGGGGCGCCGAGCATCCGGATGAGTGGGTGATCGTGGGCAATCACCGCGACGCCTGGGTGTTTGGTGGCGTCGACCCGAGCAGCGGAACCGCGGCCCTGATGGAACTCAGCCGTGGCTTGGGAGCGCTGCTGAAGCAAGGCGTACGGCCCCGGCGAACGATTGTGTTCTGTAATTGGGACGGCGAAGAGACGAGTTATGCCGGCTCCGCCGAATGGAGCGAGCAATTCCAGTACGAGTTACAGCAGAAGGCCGTAGCCTACCTCAATGTCGACTCGGCCGCCGCCGGCCCCGATTTCAAGGGCGCGAGCGTCGGGTCTCTGGCGCCGTTCCTGCTCGAGGCCAGCCGGTCGCTGAAAACCCCTGCGGGTGAGTCTCTCTATGAAGCGTGGAAGCGCTCGCGCGCCGACGATTTGAAAGAGAACGCAGAGGAAAAAACCGTCACCGACTTCAACCTGGTGGAAACCCGCATCGGCAGCGGGTCGGACTACACCGCGCTCCTCGACCACGTCGGCATTCCTTCGATCGAAATGAGTTTCGACGGTCCCTACGGCGTGTACCACTCCGCTTACGACGATTTTTACTGGATGAACCACTTCGGCGATCCCGGCTATCGCTACCATGTGCTGCTCACGCAGTTATGGGGCGTGCTCGCGCTGCGTCTGGCCAATGCGGACCTGCTGCCCTATCAGTTCGGCAGCTATGCGGCTCACATCCGCAAGTACGCTGACACGCTCACCCATGGCAAGAATCTTTCGGAACTGGATTTGAAGCCACTCGATTCGGCGATGGAAGCTTTCGAGGCTTCCGGATCGCGCTTGGCAGAAGCGCTGCAAGTCGCGGTTCGAAACGAAAAGCTTGACCCCATGCTGGCCGACCAGATCAATCGCGGCATGATGGCAGTGGAGCGCAACTGGATTCACTCCGCCGGCATTCCCGGGCGGCGCTGGTACCGGCACCTTATCTATGCCTGCCGCTTCACTTACGCCCATCTGGAGTTGCCAGGACTGACCGAAGCGATAGAGAAGCGGGACTACCCCACGGCGCAGGAACAGGCGGATGTGCTGACGCGCGCCTTGCGCAAGAATACGGACCTGGTCAATGAATTGGATCAGACGGTGCGCTGTAGTGGCGGAACCGCAACCTGCTCGCCTTCTCCAGTTCTTTGACCGCCGCGTGCTGGCCTCGCGCCAGCGCTGGTGAAAGAAACAGAATTTGTGGCGGGTGAGGGCGGGCGAGCCGCACTGCGTGCCATTACCTTGATGTGCTGACAACGACGGATATCGGGATAGAAAGACATAGAAAAGGCTCCACCCCCTCCCCCCGTGGTCCAGTGGAATCAAGGGGATAGAGGGGGATTTCAGGTTTAATCTTTGGAAATGAATGAGATGCGGGGAAAATCTTGGAAACAAACGACTTGATACTGTTAGTTAACATGACGCCCCACACCTATAGCTCGACTATGGAGGAGGGGCGGGCGGGAAGTCAAGGGAAAAGTGTGGGGGGAAACGCAAATTTTCTGGGGATGGAACAGGCTGATCGTGCCGAATATTGGGCAGGGAGCCAAGAAATTCTCGACACGCTGCGGCTCAGATAAGACACCGGCGCTATACTGGGCCTCGAAAGCTGGGCTCCAGGGTGATCAGGATCCGAGAAGCACTTGATCGTAGTCGGCGGAACAGGGAGGGCCTGACCTCAGGTGTCGTGAGGTTCTGCCTCACGGTGATGGCGGGTACAGCCATCGGGTTCGTCGGCTCCCTAGTACATGTGAGGCTTAGCCAGCTTTTTGGTCAATATTCGAAACTCTCTCTTCCGCGTCAGAGCCTTTCGCAAGCCATCGCGTTCTTTGCGTCCCTAGTCCTGATAGCCCTTCTCAAGAGACTGCCGCAGAAGGTCTGGCGGTCCATGAGGCTTGGGCTCGTACCCATATCAAGTTGGGTGTGGGTACTGTCAGTGGCTGTTTTCTGGATCGAGTATGACGATCTTCGCCCGATTGCGTGGGCCAGCATCGGCTTTGGGGTTCTTGTAACTGTAACCTCCCAGCTTATCAAGATACGTTCGACACCGAATGCTGATACTGAAGCGTCAAGATTCGTCGAACCTGATCTTCCAGTCCAGGAGGATGGTGAGGACCTCTTAGGCCGTCAGGACAGTGTCGAGGCGTTAGTGTCAACGATCCTGCTTGATTCGCCCGCGATTATCGCCGTCACCGGCGGATACGGGGAGGGTAAGACAAGCTTTTTGAACCTGGCAATAGGAGAACTCAAGAAGGCACAAGAAATCTCGGTTCCGATGATTGTGAGGTTCAGCCCTTGGCTCCCCGCCGATCCCAATGCGCTTGTGCTTTCTCTGCTTAACAGCGTCGTCTCCGAAATCAAACGTACCTTGGTTGTGCCCGGCTTGAGGGGCGATGCCGCCCGGTACGCGCGGATTCTAATGAGCGTCGTTCCATGGACGGAGAGGCTCAAGAATCTAATCGCTGAGCCGTCGCAGGAAGCGCGTATCGACGCCCTGGTGAGCCGCATCGCCAAGATGGGTCGCAGAGTACTGGTTGTGCTCGACGATCTCGACAGAAATGGAGGCGGACGAATTGGAGACGGTCCTCAAGTTGCTGAGGGGATCCGACAAGCTCTCGAATGTCACATACTTATGCGCGTTCGAAAGGTCTGAGGTCGCAAAGATACTTCAGAAGACGAGGCCACAGCAAGACACACTTAAGTTCATCGAGAAATTCTTCCCGGTGGTGTTTCCACTGCCGGAGATCGACGTAGCCCAGTTGCAGGCATTTTTCTCTCAGGGTATCGCTCGCATCTTGGAGGGCACCGGACTTGACAGCTCCGCGAAGGTAGCCGAGGGGATCTGGGAAAGCGGTGGCGCCGGCTATTTTCAAAACCTGCGGCGGATAAAGATCTTCCTGAACAAGATTAGTCGAGCGCTTTCACTAAAGCCCATTGTTGGCGAGATCAATATCGAGGACTTCCTCGCTCTTGAACTCATACGCGACATCGAGCCGAGCCTGTACGTGCGCATTTACCGTGACCACGATCGATTTTGGAGTCGAGACCTCGCTTTTGAGGTTCGGCACCGAGGCCCTTACCTGAGCGACGATAAGGCCAAGGAGGTCCGCGATGAATACTATAAGCAGATGATGGACTTAGTGCCGGAGGAAAAACACTACGTATTTAGGCTGCTCGAATCGATATTTCCCGAGTTCGCTTCCTACCGCAATCCTCGATTTACCGAGGCCCAAAACGGCCCGGAGGCAGAGAAAGCGAGACATATATTTCACCCTCGATGTTTTCGTCAGCACTTCGTTCTTAAGGTTCCTTCTGAACTCTTTCCTCAAAGGGAGTTTGCAAGGTTCATGTCGTCCATAGAGAGCGAAGGGGAGGGGTACGCGGCAGAAGCTTTCAGTGGGATATTTCAGTCGATCGCTAGGGAGGATTTCAAACGCTGGCATTTCATGCACCTCATTGACAATCGATTTGAGGAAACTGCGAATAGCACGGCGCGTGGTCTCTGTCGGGGGATGGCCCGGAACTCGGGACTTTGGTCTACGGACGCGTTTGAACTGCTAATTGCGGTCAGGAGCACCCGCACCGCCCTTTCGAAGATTGTGCAGCGTGCGGCACGACGCGAGTTCCTTCGCGCAATCGTTAAGGAATCGGTGTCTGATCTGTACACTCTGACTTTGGCTTTCCGCTTGGATCAGAGCTTCAAGGTGGGCCCGTCCGAGGATGTGGAGGTATATCGGCTCAAAGAGACCGAGAAGGCGGAGCTTTTGACGGATGTTCAGGACATGAAAACCTGCATCATGGAACAGCTGTGTGAGCATTACCGGATACAAAACGCTCCTTCAGTGTTCGAGCAGTTCGGCCACCTTGGCTCCGGAGCTAACGCGATCGAACCGAACATGTTTCTGTTCTCATGGCACAGGCTGGGACCTGACGCCGCATCGGACCAACGCGAGTACCTGCTTGATCTTCTCACCAGACGCCCCAAGGATCTGGATCACTTCTTGAAGCTGATGTTTAGGGTGTCTTTCGTTGACGACTACACCACCCTGAAGACGCTGATTGACTACAAACGTCTCCAAGAGCTCATCGCAAGGAATGAGGGAACGCTCGATCCCGAAAAGGTCGCGGCGTTCCGCCGGCGCTACGAAGCAGACTCAACAGAGTAGACGGCGTCACTCACAGAGCCTTGCTTGCGCTGCAGCATCCTGTCGACTACTTATCCGTACGATCTCTTGCTTCTAACTTGAAAACGGTTTTTCCGTGGGTGAATTCGGCCCGCACATCGCCCTTCCGGTACAAGGCATACCAGATAAGGGCTCCGACGACCAGAAGAACGACAACGGCAATACCCATGCCGCTTTGTAAGGCCACGACCAGAGAGGTTGTCATTTTTTCACCTCTCCGCCGGTTAGCAGTACGGTGTGCCCTGTGACCGGAATTGGGTACATTTTCGGTTCGTCGGCAGCCTTTTTCACGACCGCTGCGACTTCTTGCACTTCGGTGAGCTGTGCGCGAATCTTTTTCGCAGTGTCGCTTGCTTCGGCACGTAGTTTCTCGAGCAGTTCCGGAACCTTCGCGATCGCAGAAAGCCGAAGCGAACGTGGAGCGTCATTGAAGAGCCATTCCTGGGCAACTTCTTGATCGGGATACTGGTACTGTCCGCTGACGGTGCGAAGCGCGATGCCCCACTTCCCTGTCGCAGCCGAAGGGGTTCAGCGGCGGACATGAGGCCTCGCGATGACGGACGAAAGCGCAGCACCACCGCGCCCGGAAGTTTCCGTCGCCTCCGCCCAATCCGATAGAAACAGCAACAGCCCCTCCGGCGCTTTCAGCCATGCTTGCGCCAAGGTACGACGCCTTCTCGGCCGCACCAAAATAGTTAGACCACGGTGTTCCAATGCCTGAAAGGCGCCTTCGTCGCTCGTGTCGTCGCCCAGGTAAGCAACGGGAACGTCGGGCGCAATTTCCTCCAGGATGGTTCTCACCGCGTCCCCTTTATCCAAATCAGCCATCCGTATTTCCATGCCGCCATCAAATTCCAGGAATGTCAGGCAGTTCTGGCGTGTCTCTTGGAATCTGCCGAGGATCTTCGAACGGACCGCCGCCATCGCGGCCCCGTTCAGGCTCCGCCAATGGACGGCAATGCTTCCCGGCTTGATCTCCACGAGTTCCTTGAAGCCCTCATCATCCAGCCAATGTTTTGTCTGGTTGAGCGCCTGCGCGACACGCGACGGAATCAGTTGCGTTTCGCAGACGCCATCCGGCCGCAAACGCTGCACCCCGTGCGCACCCCACACTTCGAGCGGCGATCGCAAGCCGAGCAAAGGATCGATCTCGTCGGCATTTCTACCGGTGACGACGACGAGGCGCGTCCGTCCAGCATCCACAATCCTTTGCAGGATACCGGTCACTCCGGCATACGGCGCCGCTCGAGCGCGATGTGCTGAAAACGGAGCCAGCGTCCCGTCGTAATCGAGCAGCAAGACGGAACGCGCCGATTCGGCTACGCGCCGCAGAAATTTCTCAACCCTCTCCTGATAGACCAAGTGGCTCCCCACCTAGGCTCCCGCCCGGAATCGGTGGTTATTTCCCGCAGGAGCGTCTAAACGAATATCGCACGTCCCCGATCGGGCTGCCTGCTCGGCGGTACACGTTGTTGTCCCGCGTTGAACTTCCACATCCTGGCTCTACAAGGTCGCCGCACTCGACGGCCTGAAGAAGCTCTAAGCGAACCGCTCCCTGCCTCTCGGGTTCACCTTGCTCTCCTCTAAGCCCTCCTGCATCAATCGGTTACGCCCTCCCCAGGAATGTCTGTAACAAAAACCGTCCGTTCGCATTTATTCGCGTGGTTCGTTCATGCGAACCGGCAGGAGAACGCAATGATCAGCGCGAAAGTTACTCTCACTCAGCCCCTCAGCCAGCAGCGCCAGTTTGTTGCGGAGACGGGAAGCGGTCACCACCAGTTGCTCGACGACACTGCGGGGGCAACAGGACCGAAACCGATCGAACTGGTGGCAGCGGGGCTGGCCGGGTGCACTGCCTTCGACGTGGTTACCATTCTCCGGCAGAAGCACCACCAGAAGATTACAGGATACGAAGTCCGCGTCGAAGCCGACCAGGCGGATCGTCCGCCTCAGGTGTTCACGACGGTTCGCATTCATCACGTCATCACCGGCTTTGACGTGGACCCGGCGGCAGTCGAAGAGGCAATTCATCTCTCCGAAGACAAGTACTGCTCGGTCGGCGCCATGATCAACAAAACCGCCACGTTCAAAACCACGTTTGAACTTGTCGCAGAGAAAACCGAATGGATGAAGCCCCTGGCGACGGGAGTGCAGCATTGAAAGTCTGCCGCGTATCCGGGGTCCTGCTGGGAGTTCTTGCGCTCGTGGAGTCGACCGCGGTCGCGCAGCAGCCTTCTCCCGCGACGCTCACCCTGCAGCAGACGGTCGCCATCGCACTCGAGAAGAATCCGTTGAGAAAAGCGGCCCTGGCTGAGAAGCGAGCGGCCACGGCAGGAGTCGGGGAGGCGCGATCGGGTCTGCTGCCGCGGATCGGCTTCTCCGAAACGGCAACTGTGGGCAACGATCCGGTGTACGTCTTCGGCAGCAGGTTGCGGCAGCAGCGCTTCACGACGAATGATTTTGCGCTGGATCGGCTCAACACTCCCTCGCCGTTCGGCAACTTCACTACCCGTCTCGCTGGGACGTGGAATCTTTTCGACTCCTTTGCCAGTTGGAAAGCCGTTCACCGTGCGCAGCGCATGCAGGAAGCGGTTAATTATCAACTGGAACGAACCGACCAGGAAGTTGTGTTTCGCGTCGTGGAGGCGTACTACGGCTTGCTGCTTGCGCAAAAGCAGAAAGACGTTGCGGAACGGTCGCTGACAACAGCGCAGTCCGTTCTGGAACACAGCCGGGCGCGCTTCGAAAGCGGGTTGTCGGTCGAAGCAGATCTGCTGAGCGCGCAAGTGCGCCTGGCATCCCGGCAAAAGGAACTGATTCGCTCTAAGAACAACGTCGCACTAGCGGCAGCGCAGCTCGATGTTGCAATGGGCATATCCCTGGAATCCACTGCGGAACCCGCGGAATTGCTCGCCGAGCCCAATCTCTCCACGCCGGCGTTGGCCGAGATGGAGAGAGTAGCGATCGAGAAGCGTCCGGACCTCCAGCGTGTTCGCTCGGAAGAAGCCGCCCAGTCCCAGAGTGTCTCGATTGCCAAGTCCTCCTTTGGTCCTCGTGTGAATGCATTTGCCTCATGGCAGGCGGACAACCCGACACTCGTCGCCGGCGGTGTCGGTAACAACTGGATGAGCGGGATTGAAGTACAACTCGATCTCTTTCAGGGAGGGGCCAAGCGCGCCCAGCTTGCCCGCGACCGTGCTTTGCAGGACAAGATTGCCGCGCTTGAGCAAGCAGCGAGCGATGGTGTGCGCTTAGAAGTCCGGCGCGCCTTTTACGATCTTGACTCAGCGCGTCAGGAAGTTGGGCTGACTCGCGCCGCAGTCGCGCAGGCGCAAGAGAGCCTCCGGATCAACCAGAATCGCTACGAGGCCGGGCTGGCAACCGTGACTGACCTCCTCGCGGCAGAAGAAGCCGCCCGGCGCAGCCAAACCGACTACTGGCAGGCCGTCTATCGCATGCACACCAGCTACGCCAGCCTGGAGTTGGCCAGCGGAACGCTGAATTCACAATCTCCCGTGGTGACGCAATGACAGTGACGAAAATCTTAGAAAAGTTGCGCTGGTTTGCATTCATCGTGTTGTTGTCCGGCCTGACAGGCTGTTCCTCCGAGCCAAAGGCCTCGGATCGGCAGCCCGACACGGTTCGCAATGTCGCTGTCTCCACGGTTCACCAGGCAAGCGTGCCCGACTGGCTGGAAGCAACCGGCACAGTGCGTGCGGCGCAGACCAGCCAGGTCTCTGCCCAGATGATGGGGAATATCGTCGAGATTCGCGTACACGAGGGAGAGCACGTGCAGCGTGGCCAGGTGCTGGCCGTGATTGACGACGCGCAGCCCCGCGCAGCGATGGAAAGGGCCACAGCCGCCGCGACTGCCGCACAGCAGCAGGTCGCAGCCGCCGAATCCGACTACGCCCTCGCGGATTCCACCAGCAAGCGCTACCAAAGTCTGTTCGAGAAAAAATCCGTCAGCCCACAGGAATTCGATGAGGTTAAGGCGCGACGCCAGGCCGCGCTTGCGCGACGCGACATGGCGACTGCCGGCCAGGAACAGGCGAAAGCCGCTCTCGCGCAGGCACGAACGTCGCTGGAATACTCCCGCATCCGTGCCCCGTTCGAGGGCGTGATTTCCGAGAAGAAGGTGGATTCCGGCACGCTGGCGGCGCCGGGAATGCCGGTTTTCACGATCGAAGACACTCGCCGTTTTCTCCTCGAAGCGACGGTCGACGAGAGCAGCATCCATCTCATTCGCCTCGGCCAAGCTCTGCCAGTAACCATCGAAGCTCTGGGCAGTGACGCATTGCAGGGCAAGGTTACAGACATCGTGCCAGCTGCTGATCCATCCAGCCGCAGTTTCCTGGTCAAGGTCGAACTCGCTCCCGACAAGCGACTGCGCTCCGGCCTGTTCGGGCGAGCGCAATTCCCGCGCGGCGAGCGATCTGCTCTGCTCGTCCCACGAACCGCGGTCGTTGAACGCGGCCAACTGCAAGGCGTCTACGTCGTGGGCGTAAACGAAACTGCGGACCTGCGCTACGTCACTCTCGGCAAAGTTGCAGGCCAGCAGGTCGAAGTTCTCTCCGGCCTCGAAAGCGGCGAGCTTCTGGTACTCGCGCCCGGCGCGCTCGAACTCGGCGGGAAGCGGGTCGAGGCGAAATGACGCACAGCCCGGAATCCGGTTCGCCGAAACGCGCCCTTCGCATCGCGGGGCGCATCGCGCACGGCTTCATCGATTCGAAGCTGACGCCGCTGGTGATTGCCGCCGCCCTGCTGCTCGGCGTCTTCAGCGTGCTGCAGACGCCGCGCGAAGAAGAACCGCAGATCATCGTACCCATGCTCGACGTAGTCGCGGAGATGCCCGGCGCATCCGCCGAAGAAGTGGCCCAGCGAGCGACCATTCCCATGGAGAAGCTGCTGCGCGAAGTGCCCGGGGTGGAGTACCTCTACTCCATTAGCCACCCCGGCGTCAGCACAGTGATCGTCCGCTTCTACGTCGGCACCAAAGAAGAAGACGCGATCCTCAGAACCTACAACAAGCTCTACTCGAATTTTGATCGCATTCCGCCGGGCGTTTCGCAGCCACTGATCAAGGTCCGCTCCATTGATAACGTGCCCATCCTGGCGCTCACGCTCTGGGGGGAAAATTATGACGCCTACCAGTTGCGCCGAATCGCCGGTGAACTGGAGAACTCGCTCAAACAACTGGACGACGTTTCCGAGACCACAACCATCGGCGGCCAACCGAGAAAAGTCCGCGTGCTGCTCGATCCGCAGCGTTTGGCCGCGTATGGGCTGACCCCGGGCGCCATTGCAGCGCAGCTGCAAGCCGCCAACAACCGTGGCACAGCCGGATCGTTTGCTCACGATAACCGTGAGTTTCAAGTGGAGGCGGGGAAGTTCTTCACGAACCTGGAAGATCTGCGACGCGTAGTCGTGGGCGTGCACAATGGCCGTCCTGTCTATTTGCGCGACGCCGTCGAGAAACTGGAAGACGGTCCGGCTGATCCCGAGAACTATGTGCTGTTCGGAGCGGCCAAAGGCGGAGCCAGCGGGCCGCATGGCTCGAACCTGCCCGCGGTCACCATCACCCTAGCCAAGCGCAAGGGCACCAACGCCAGCGACATTTCCGAACGCGTGCTGGCGAAGGTCAATTCGCTTCGCGGCTACATGCTGCCAGCGGACCTGAACGTCACGGTTACGCGCAACTACGGCGAAACCGCAAAAGATAAGTCGGACGAGTTGCTCAAGCACCTCATGCTCGCGACGCTCTCGGTCACGCTGCTGATCGCTTTAGCGCTGGGATTCCGGGAGTCCGGTGTGGTCCTGCTGGCCATCCCGGTCACGTTGGCGCTGACCCTGGCCATCTTCTACTTCTACGGCAACACGCTCAACCGCGTTACACTCTTTGCCCTCATCTTCTCCATCGGCATCCTGGTAGACGACGCGATTGTGGTAGTAGAAAACGTCGTGCGCCACTTCCGGCTGCCGGAGAATGTTGGCCGGCCGCTCGCCGAGGTCGCTGTGGAAGCCGTCGACGAGGTTGGCAATCCCACGATACTCGCCACCTTTGCCGTGATCGCCGCGATCTTGCCCATGGCTTTTGTTCGCGGCTTGATGGGACCCTACATGCGTCCCATCCCCGTCGGCGCCTCGGCCGCCATGACCTTCTCTCTCATGGTCGCCTTCGTCGTCTCGCCCTGGGCAGCCCTGCGCTTGCTGAAGAAGCATGCGGGCCCAACCAAAAACACACACGAAACCGAAGGATGGACCACGCGCCTCTACCGGCGGGTGATGAATCCTCTGATCCAGCAAGCTCGGTTCCGCTGGTTGTTTCTCGTCGGAGTCGTGGTGCTTCTGATCGCTGCGGCTGCCTTCGTCCCGCTCAAGTGGGTGCGCGTGAAGATGCTTCCCTTCGACAACAAGAGCGAGTTCCAGGTCATGATTGACATGCCTGACGGGACCACCCTGGAGCAGACCACGCGCGTAGCGCAGGCACTCGGGTGCTACCTGGGCGAGCAACCCGAAGTTACCAACTACCAGATTTACGCCGGCGCCTCAGGCCCCTACAACTTCAACGGACTCGTTCGGCACTACTTCCTGCGCCGCCAGCCGAACCAGGCTGACATCCAGGTGAACCTGCTCTCGCGGCACGAACGCAGCGCGCAAAGTCACGGGATTGCGCGCCGTCTGCGCCCGCAACTGGTCGAAATCGCCCGCCCCTTCGGCGCACGCATCAAAGTGTCGGAAGTGCCGCCTGGCCCGCCCGTGCTGCAGACCCTGGTGGCAGAAGTCTACGGGCCAGACTCCAAGCGCCGAATCGAATTGGCGGCCCAGATCAAGAACATCTTTCAGCATTCGCCGGGTGTCGTAGATGTCGACTGGTACGTCGAAGATCCTCAGCCCAAGTACGACATTAAGGTTGATCTCGACAAAGCTGCCCTGCACGGCGTTTCCGCCGCAGACGTTACGCGCACCCTCCAGATCGCACTCTCAGGCGCGACCGCAGGCCTTCTGCATGATGCTCAATCGCGTGAAAGTATCCCGATTGAAGTGCGCCTGACCCGGCCCGACCGGTCGAGCATTGAGAATCTGGAAGCGATCAAACTCCCGACTCCGTCGGGTGCACAGGTCTCGCTGGGCGAAGTCACCACCGTCACCCAGACCACGATCGACACCAGCGTCTACCGCAAGAATCTGCGCCCGGTCGTTTACGTCACCGGCGACGTCGCCGGCGCCGAGGAAAGCCCCGTCTACGCCATCCTGAACATGAAACAGGCGATCGCGAAGATCTCGTTACCCGAAGGCTACCAAATCCAGCAGTACATGGGCACGGAATTGCCGGAACGCAGCGACCAACTCTCCATGAAGTGGGACGGCGAATGGCACATCACGGTGGAAGTCTTCCGCGATCTCGGCCTGGCCTTTGCCGCCGTACTCGTCCTGATCTATGTGCTCGTCGTAGGCTGGTTCCGGTCCTTCATCACCCCGCTCGTGATCATGGCGCCCATCCCCCTGACCCTGGTCGGCATTCTTCCCGCCCACGCGATAATGGGCGCATTCTTCACGGCCACTTCTATGATCGGCTTCATCGCAGGCGCCGGTATCATCGTGCGCAATTCCATCATCCTGGTGGACTTCATCGAACTGCGCCGCTCGCAAGGAATGTCGCTGGAGGAAGCGGTTGTAGACGCGGGCGCCGTGCGCTTCCGCCCCATGCTGCTAACGGCGGCGGCGGTGGTGGTCGGGGCGAGCGTGATCCTCTTCGACCCGATCTTTCAAGGCCTCGCCATCTCACTCATGGCCGGCGAAGTAGCGTCAACCGTCCTCTCGCGCATGGCTGTTCCAGTTCTGTACTACTTGAGCCAGAGACCCAATGACTCAAGCCAAGCGCCGGCACAACCGGCTCCCACAACTTCGTAACACCCTTGCTAGGAGGAAATGAACATGACCGTCGAACGCTGGCTACGAATGATCGCTGGATTTTTCGTGCTGCTTTCCCTCGCCCTCGGACACTGGGTCCATCCCTACTGGTTCTTTTTCACTGCTTTCGTGGGCCTGAACCTGTTCCAGTCCGCGTTTACCAACTGGTGCCCGATGATGACGATCCTGCGTAAACTCGAGGTAGAACGGTCTGCCTGAGTCACCTTCCACTGAGCAAGCCGTCGCTCCCTATCAAGACCGCAGCTGGCTACTTCTGCGCGTAAACAATGCCCGGAGCGCTATTAGGCGGATCCGACACCACCCGAATATAAGCAATCAACGCCTGCACTTGTGACTTGCTAAGCGTGTATCCATAAGGCGGCATGAGCGCCGACTTGTTCTGGGCCGCGCCGCCGAAGGTAATGATCGAAACCAAATCGGCATCGCTCATCTTGTTGAGCGTGTCACCGTCAGTGAACGCGTGCGGCTTCACTTCCAGGTTATCCGCATTCGAAACGCGCTCCGTCGTGGACTCCGGATTGTGGCAGCGCGCGCAATACTGCTCATTCAACTGGAAGCCGACGTTCTGCTGGTACCCGAGAGCAATCTCTTCCAGCTTCAGCTCGACCCCTTTGCCGGTCTTGCTGGTTGTCGTCGCTGTAAGCTGATAGCGCCCGGGAATGGAACCCAGCGTAACGTTCGTCGTCAGTTGCCCGCTGGCATCGCTCAAGCCGGCAGCAGGATCAAAACTCGTGCCCGCCGGACCATGCATTACGACGAGCGCACCCGCCACGGCATTGCCCTGATCATCGTTCACCTGCACCACAACCGGCTGGCTTAGGGTCGTGCCCACACTGCCCACCTGTTTACCCCCGCTCGATTCAACAAGCGCGGCGCCGTAAGCTGTGGCTTTGGGCAGCGACGCGGACTTCGATGAGCAGCCCAAGCTCCCTGCGAGCGCCAGCGCTAGAATGCCGATGAAGATGGTGCGTCCCATCACTTCCCTCCCCCTTGCTTGCCGTGACTCTTCTGCGTCATCAGGAACGCAGTAAGCGCGCGCGCATCATCGTCGCTCATGTGCCGGTTCGGCTCCATCGTTCCCGGACGCAGGCTCTGCGGGTCTTTCAGCCACGCAAACGCCCAGGCGGCTGTCAACCGTGAACCGGCCTGTGTCAACGTTGGGCCGATGTAACCTTTGTCCTTCTTCACGTCGAGAATGTGGCACGACTGGCAATCGTACTTCGAGTAGTAAATCTGCCGTCCCAGTTCCACTTGCGCCAATGGGTAGCCTGCCAGAGGCAACGCGTCGCGATCCACGCGCGGTGACTGGTAGACGTTCAAAATGTAGTCCGTGAGTTCCGTGATCTCCGGTTCGGTCAGGTTGAACTTCGGCATGCGCCGGATGAGCGCCGGCCGCAGCGTGTTGGGATTGCGGAAAAACTCAGTCAGCCACTGCCGCTGCACCGAGCTTCCTTCCCAGGTGAGATCGGGCGCCATGTCCCCGCCGCGGCCGTTAATCGCGTGGCAGGAGAAGCAGCGCAGATCGGCAATAAGCCTGGCCGCTTTCCCGGCCGGCTCGTAGTGCGAAGGCTTGCTCGGCTGAAAAGTGAGCGCCGGGTTGATGGTCTGCGCTCGTTCCGTCTGCGCCAGCAGAGCATTCACCAGCGCATCAACCTGCGGCGCCGTAAAGGTGTACTGCGGCATCTTCAGACTCTGCCCAAAGGCCCGCGGCTGGCGGATCTTGCCCGCGATGTAGTCGGCCAGGGTGTGCTGCATGCCCGGGACGAATACGAGTTGCGCCACAGGCTTGCTGCCCACGCGAGTGAGTTCCGGCGCAAAATTCTCCGGCCGCTTGATGCCGTTGATCTCGTGGCACGAAGCGCAGCCGTAGTCGCCGATCAGACGCTTGCCATGCGCAATCTGTTCCGGCGTCGCGGCCTCCAGGTGCACATTGGCGAGCAGGTCCGAGTCCGTCTTGGCCAGGAGAAATCCCGTCAGCATGCCGACCTGCTGATCGTTGAAGCGATAATGCGGCATCGCCGTGTCCGGGTCGTAGACGCCGGGATCGCGGACCCAGGCCTGCAACCATTCCGGCTTTGCCTTGCTGCCGACCTTCGTCAGCTCCGGCCCCACGTTGCCGCCGACGAGATTCCCTGCCGCATTCTGCACCGCGTGACAAGAAGCACAGAACGACTCGCCATACAGGCTGGCCGCCTTCTGCTGCAGTGTCGCGTCGCTCTGAACTTTCTTGGCAGCGTCGACAGAGGCGGAAACGACTCTCAGCTTGAGCGGCGTACTACTGGCGATCAAATAGGCGGAGATATCCCCAGCGTCGCCGTCGCTCAGGTTAAAATTCGGCATCGTCGCGGTCGTGGAATACGCCTGTGGGTTCTTCAACCATGCGTAAATCCACTCGCGGCTGGTTTTGTCGGCGATGTGCGCCAGCGACGGCGGATCGTCGGTGCCGGCCGCTACCGATCCATCCGGACGCTTAATTGTGTGGCAACGCACGCAACCGTAGGCAGAGAGCATCTTGCGCCCCAGGTTGAGCTGCGGCGTCCCGGTCAGGTTCTGCCAATGACATTGGCCGCAGGAAGATTCCAGGTAACGCGCCGGCAGAATCGGTTCCTCCCAGGCGAGCGTGCTGCGGTGCGCTTCTTCCACGCTCGTCGCCGGCCCCTGGCCGCGATGGCAGACTACGCAGCCAAACTCGTCCACCTTGTGCGGTATTGGAGGATGGCGGTGGAACGGCTGCGCCTGCACGTCTGCCAGAGTGGTCTCGTTCTGCGCCACGTGACAGGTCGTGCAGCGGTCCACTACGCCAAGGTCGGGAAGCCAGATCTGCTGAATGCCGCTGCCGCTCTGGAAGTGACGCTGCAGCGTGAGTGCGTCACTGCGTCCGCGAATCAGGCGGACGTACTGGTTCTGGTATTTGCGCCATTCGCTGAAGTGATTCTTGGCGGGAGCCACAGCCAGCAGTACCAGCAGCAGCACGCTGCTCCAGCCAAAGATGCGAATCGTGTCGCCGAACAACGCTTGGCGTAAGCCAGCGGGTTTCTCGTTGGGGGCCACTTAGCTCCTCCAGGGCCAGACCCAGGACCAGCCCGGGCCGCGGAAAAGAGTACCGATCGCAGTCAGCACTATGAGTTCGAATAAGAACCAGGTCATGATCCAGAAGGACAGCGGCCGCGCCGCCAGCGCCCGGCGCAGACGTGAGGTTGAAACCGCCGGAGTGTAAGCTGCCAGCGCCATCAGCGCCACCATGATCAAGGTTGGAACCAGCGCCACAATCACGTCGAACACCGCCAGAAAAATGCTGAAGGCGATGGCCACAGTCCAGAAGATTCTCAATCGCTTCTCGCGATCCTTCGTGAACAGGCCCTCCGCCTCTACGTTGATGTTGAAATACGGAATGATAATCAGCGCCAGAACCACCAGCGTCGGGATGAGCACCCCAGCCACCACCGGCGGGAAATAGTGCAGCAACTCCTGCAAGCCGAGAAAGTACCAGGGTGCTTTCGCAGGATTGGGCGTGTGCGTCGGATCGGCTAGCCCTTCGAGTGGAGCGTTGAAGAAAAGTGAGACTAGCACAAGCAAGATGGTGACCACTTCGACCGCAATGGCCGCCCGAAACAAAACTTCCGGAAACGACTGAATCTGCGGCTCATCAAACCTGCGTACCTGGGCCGACGTGCGGCGCGTGACAAACGCAACGCGCACCGGAGCTTTTCGCTGATCGGAATTCACGCCGGAAACAAAATCCTTCCCATCGCTCATAGGGTTTGCCTCACGGATGTGCTGGTGGCCACGATCTCCGGATCACTGTGGCGGGCGTAGAGGCCACCGTCCTTGCGGATGCGCCAGAAGTGAATCGCAATAAAGAAGAGGGCTGTCAGCGGCAGGATCATGCAGTGCAACACGTAGAAACGAAGCAGCGCGTTGGCGTTGACGAAGTGTCCGCCCAGCATGAGGAAACGGATCTTCTCGCCAAACACCGGAACTGCGGACGCGATATTCGATCCGACGGTAATCGCCCAGAACGCCAGCTGGTCCCAGGGCAGCAGATATCCCGTATAGCTGAGCAGCAGCGTGATCAGCAGCAGGACCACACCGATCACCCAATTGAATTCCCGTGGCGGACGATACGCGCCGCGATAGAACACGCGAAACATGTGCGCGAACACGAGAAAAACCATGGCATGGGCCGACCAGCGGTGCAGGTTGCGCAGGAACAGCCCAGAGGAGACAACGAACTGCAGGTCCTTGGTATCAGCGTACGCCTGCGGCGCCGACGGGTGGTAGTACAGCATCAGCAGGATGCCCGTGACGACCAGTATGCCGAACGTCCCGAGCGTTAGTGTGCCGAGGTACCAGGTCGCGCCGAAGCCGATG
>Ga0075014_100000066_pt1 | contig 35429 bp, 32 predicted proteins | sample AleBraG_ABR_2014_FD_71472 | JGI IMG/M metagenome (GOLD analysis project Ga0075014, IMG submission 71472) | Freshwater sediment microbial communities in response to fracking from Pennsylvania, USA - Alex Branch Run_MetaG_ABR_2014 | ecosystem: Environmental > Aquatic > Freshwater > Creek >... | reverse complement strand
CTGCGTACTTTGCCATTGACTTGTACCACAACTTCGATGGTTGAACGCACAAGTGCGTTCTCATCCAAGGTGGGCCAAGGTGTTGTCAGTGGTATATCTGCATGACCGAGCTCTTTCCAGAGTGCTTGGGTGATGTGCGGAACAATCGGTGCTAGCAATAAAATGGCGGTTTCTAATGCCTCGCGTTCAACAGCTAAGCCTTGTGGATTGGCGCGGTCAGAGAGCTTACTCACTTCGTTTAACAGTTCCATGGTGGCAGCAATCGCGGTGTTGAAAGTTTGGCGACGGCCAAAGTCATCGCTCACTTTTTGAATGGTTTCGTGGGTTTTGCGGCGCAGGTCTTTTTGCGCTTGGGGCAAATTCGCCACATCCATTACTCCCGGCGTTCCGGCATTCAAGTGGCCTTCAACCGCTTTCCATAGGCGACGCAAAAAGCGGCTTGCACCGTCTACCCCGGAATCGCTCCACTCCAAGCTTTGCTCTGGCGGAGCGGCGAACATGGTAAATAAACGTACGGTATCGGCACCGTATTGGTTGATTACACTTTCTGGGTCAACACCATTGGCTTTGGACTTGGACATTTTAATCACGCCGCCAAACTCCACGGCTTCGCCGGTTTGTTTGTGGCTGGCTTTAATGAAACGGCCTTTTTCGTCGCGTTCTATGGCAACATTCTCGGGCTCAATCCAGTTTTCTTTACCTTCGGTTTTGATGAAGAACGATTCAGAGTTCACCATGCCTTGGCACAGCAAACGCTCGAAAGGCTCATCGCAATCCACCAAGCCTTCATCGCGCATCAGCTTGTGGAAGAAGCGCGAGTAGAGCAAGTGGAGGATGGCATGTTCGATACCACCCACATATTGGTCTACGGGTAACCAGTAGTTGGCGGCGTCTTTGTCCAGCATGCCGCCTTCAAAGTTGGGGCAGGTGTAGCGTGCGTAGTACCAGCTGGATTCCATAAAGGTATCGAAGGTATCGGTTTCGCGCTCCACGTACTTACCGTCAAGCTCATCTTTTTTCCATTCTGCATCGGCTTTGATGGGCGAGTGAACGCCGTTCATAACCACATCTTCCGGCAGTAATACCGGCAGTTTGTGCGCAGGTACGGGAATTTCGCCACCTTCGGGTAAATTAAACATGGGGATTGGCGCTCCCCAATAGCGTTGACGAGAAACCCCCCAATCGCGTAGGCGGTAATTGGTTTTGATCTGGCCTTTGCCGGCCATTTCAAGGGTGCTGGCAATGGCGTCGAAGGCGGCGTTAAAGTCCAAGCCGTCATATTCGCCGGAGTTGACCAAAATACCTTTCTCGGTAAAGGCTACTTTGCTTAAGTCAATGGCTTCGCCACTTTCTGGCGCAATCACTTGGCTGATGGTCAGGTTATATTTTTGCGCGAATTCATAGTCGCGTTGGTCGTGGGCTGGTACGGCCATCACCGCGCCTGAACCGTAATCCATCAATACATAATTGGCTACCCATACGGATACAGGCTCGCCAGTGATGGGATGTAGGGCTTTGATGCCAGTATCCATGCCGCGTTTTTCCATGGTCGCCATATCGGCTTCGGCCACAGATTGCACTTTGCAGTCAGCAATAAATTGCGCAAGCGCAGGGTTGGTTTGCGCTAAATGTTTGGATATGGGGTGTTCAGCGGCAAGGCTCACGTAAGTCACGCCCATAATGGTATCTGGGCGGGTGGTGTAAACCTCAAAACCGGTAAACTCAGCGATTGGGCTCGCTAAATCAAAACGCATATCCAGGCCACGGCTTTTGCCGATCCAGTTGCGTTGCATGGTTTTAACTTGCTCGGGCCAATTCGGGAGTTTGTCTAAATCGTTGAGCAATTCTTCGGCGTATTCAGTGATTTTAATAAACCACTGAGGGATTTCTTTGCGCTCTACCAAGGCACCTGAGCGCCAGCCGCGGCCGTCGATGACTTGCTCGTTGGCCAGCACGGTCTGGTCGATAGGATCCCAGTTTACCGTAGACATTTTTTTGTAAACCAAACCTTTCTCGTATAGGCGTGTGAAGAACCACTGTTCCCATTTGTAGTATTCGGGTTTGCAGGTGGTTAATTCACGTGACCAATCGAAACCAAATCCTAATTGTTTGAGCTGGCTGCGCATGTGATCAGTATTAGAGTAAGTCCACTTGGCGGGCGCAGTATTGTGCTTGAGTGCCGCGTTTTCTGCGGGTAAACCAAAGGCATCCCAACCCATAGGATGCAATACATTTTTGCCCTGCATGCGTTGATAACGCGCAATCACGTCGGTAATAGTGTAGTTGCGCACATGGCCCATATGCAGCTTGCCGCTAGGGTAAGGGAACATGGCGAGACAGTAGAATTTTTCTTTGCTGCGATCTTCAACTACCTTGAAGCTTTGGTGTGCTTCCCAGTACTGCTGGGCTTCGGCTTCGACTTGTGCGGGAATGTATTGCTCTTGCATTGGAATAAACGGCCTATACTGAAATTAAGAGACTTTGAGAGTCGCTGATTATAGAGGCTGCGCCCTGTGAATGGGTAACTTTTCTTGCGAGGTAAGCGTATGAGTGCATCGGATATTTTCCATCACGCCCATATTGGCAATGGCGAACTCATGGCGGTGAGCGATAGTCCGCTCGCCGCGATACCAGCGGCTGTTCAGCACAAGTTGGAGGAGTGGCTGGCGCTAGAATTAACCGCTGAGCGTATGGCACAAGATGAGCTGACGCTGGTTGCCCGTTATGTTGCCAATGATTTGCGCGGTTTTGTGCAGGATATAAAAGGTGGATTGCGCGCTTGGGAGTTGGCCGCCTGTGATTATATGCTGCTAGCGGCAGACCCCACGCGTATTGAATGGGCACAGTATCCTTGGCTGCCTAATCCGGATGCCGCGTTCAATTGAGTCATTCTGCGGTGCATTCTGGCAATTTGTATTGCTATGCTAAAAGCTGACTTTGGTGGAGCAACTTTAATCAGTAAAGTATCAGGATCAATCTCATTATAAAAATACGCCCACAGCGAGAGCGCTATGTTTAAATCTCCCCGCAATGGTCTTTGCTGGTTTATTCTGGCTGCTTTTTGCTTCAGCCTATCTGTTGTGACTTCTGGAGCCTTGGCCTCTGTGACTGAATTACCGCAAAAACCTATTTACCTCTGGGCTGAAAAACCCCTGGTGCTCCCTGACCGCGAGCACATTCAGGATCAACGTGTTTACGCCGTTGATAACCCTAGTATGACCCCTTTTTGGCCAGATACTGCCCTTGCTAATGGTGCCGCTGTGGTGATTTTCCCCGGTGGTGGCTATGCACGTTTGGCTATCGATCACGAGGGTTATGACATTGCCAAATGGTTTAACGCTCGTGGCGTAGCCGCCTTTGTTGTCAAATATCGTATGCAAGAGTACGGCTTTCCTGCGCCTTTATTAGATGGTTTACGCGCTGTCCGCCTTGTGCGTGCTAACGCCAAAAGCTGGAATTTGGATACCGATAAAATCGGTGTCATTGGTTTCTCAGCGGGCGGCCATGTGGCCGCTGGGGTATCTACTCGTTTTGATTATCCCGTGGATAAAAAAGACCCTTTCGGTGAGATAAGTGCCCGCCCAGATTTCTCAATTCTGGGTTATCCGGTGATTGCGATGGAGGGTGATGACGCTCATGCAGGATCGCGCAAAGCATTGTTGGGTGAAAACCCTGATCCAGTAGTGATGCACGACAACTCCCTGCAATTCCAAGTTAAAGCCAGTGTGCCGCCCACCTTCATGTTTCATGGTGTAGGTGACAAGGCTGTGCCTATCGGCAACAGCTTGGCTTATTTCAATGAGGTGCAAAAGTACAGCAAACAATCTGAGCTGCATGTTTACCAAACCAATAATCACGGCGTGGGCATGATTCAAGGTCAGGGCACTGTCTCCAGTTGGCCGCAGGCATTGGAGTTATGGCTTAGGCAGAATGGTTGGGTAAAATAGTGTTTTGGTGCATGAGTGCATTTTGTTGTGTAAGACGGATTATTTACTTAACGCTATATTATGTCTTGCCTAAACTCGGTTAGTTAGCATACAATCGCCGCCCCTGAAAACAGGTATACGACACTAGTCACAAACGCCCAAGCATATCGCTAAGCTACTTCGTGTCGTCCAAGTCCAAGAATTTCTTGGAAATAAATAGGTTGGAGCAAAAATGTACGCAATATTTGAAAGCGGTGGCAAGCAACATCGCGTAGTTGTGGGCGAAACCCTCAAACTCGAAAAAATCGAATTCGCCACTGGCGGCACTATCAGCTTTGACAAGGTTTACCTTGTTGCAAACGGTGAAGACATCAAGATTGGTGCTCCTGTTGTAGCTGGCGCTACTGTTACTGCTGAAGTAATTGCTCAAGGCCGTGCTGACAAAGTGAAGATTATTAAATTCCGTCGTCGTAAGCACCACATGAAGCGCCAAGGTCACCGTCAATGGTACACCGAAGTTAAAATCACCGGCATTAACGGTTAATACCCTCAACTCATTAGGAGACTAGAAAATGGCTCACAAGAAAGCTGGCGGTAGTACCCGCAACGGTCGTGATTCGGAAGCGAAACGCCTTGGCGTTAAAGTATTCGGTGGCGAATTGATTCCTGCAGGCAGCATCATCGTTCGTCAACGCGGCACCAAATTTCACGCTGGCGTGAACGTTGGTCTCGGTAAAGATCACACCTTGTTCGCCAAGGCTGATGGTCATGTTAAGTTCGAAATCAAAGGCGCTTTTGGTCGTCAATACGTAAGCATCGTTCCTGTTGCTCAGTAATTGACGTTCAGCTAAGCCAGCTTGCTGTTACAGCAGGCGTTTGAAGAATAATAAAAAGCCCTGTCGTTACCCGATGGGGCTTTTTATTTATAAAGGTAATGGCTGCCATTGGTTGCCAGCCGTAAAAATCTAAGGTGTCCGCTAGCGCTGATTACACTGTTTAGATAGATAACTTTTTTGGAGTGAGCTGTGAAATTTGTTGATGAAGCCCCGATTTATGTCGAAGCCGGTAATGGAGGCAATGGTTTCATGAGCTTTCGACGTGAGAAGTTTATCTCTAAAGGTGGTCCTGATGGCGGTGACGGCGGTGATGGCGGCAGCGTTTATTTGGTGGCTGATGAAAATCTTAATACGCTCATTGATTACCGTTTTCAGCCCAAATATCGCGCTGAGAATGGCGAGAAAGGCGGCAGTAAAGATTGTACCGGCGCCAAGGGCGCTGATTTGTTTTTGCCGGTGCCCGTAGGCACGACAGTGCTCGATACAGATACCGAAGAAGTCTTTGGCGATTTAACAGCCCATGGTCAAAAATTAAAAGTGGCTCAGGGTGGTTTTCACGGTTTGGGCAACACTCGCTTTAAATCCAGTACCAACCGCACCCCGCGCAAAACCTCGCCCGGTACCGAAGGTGAATGCCGCAATTTGAAATTAGAGCTAAAAGTATTGGCTGATGTCGGTATGCTGGGTTTGCCAAATGCCGGTAAATCCAGCTTTATTCGCGCAGTTAGCTCCGCTAAACCGAAAGTGGCAGATTACCCGTTTACTACGTTGATTCCGAATTTGGGTGTGGTAAAGGTTCAACAATACCGCAGCTTTGTGATCGCCGACATTCCCGGTTTGATTGAAGGTGCATCTGAGGGGGCTGGTTTGGGGGTGCGTTTCCTCAAGCATTTAACGCGTTGTCGTTTACTGTTGCACATGGTCGATATGGCGCCCGTAGACGGTTCAAATCCTGCGGAAAATGTACGCGTTATCGCCAGTGAATTACAAAAATTTAGTCCGACTTTGGCTACCCGTGACCGCTGGTTGTTGCTGAACAAAATTGACTTACTTGATCCAGAAGAGGCGGAGGCTCGTTGTCAAGCGGTGATTGACGAATTGCAATGGACTGGCCCCGTATTCCGTATTTCGGCATTACAGCGTGAAGGTACTGCCACTTTGTCGGGAAAAATCATGGATCATCTTGAAGCGATTTGGGAAGAAGCGGCTGAAAACCCTGAAGCGCGTGAACGCGAGTTGGAGTTGCAAAACCAAATGGCGCAGGAAGCGCGTGAGCGCATCGAGGAGTTGCGCGAAATTCAGCGTCAGGCACGCTTGGCGCGCGGCGAAGACGATGACTTCAACGAGGATGATTACGACGTTGAAGTGGAGTACGTGGGTTATTAATTCGGTGCCTAGTAAATCATGGCTATATGTTCAAGAGATTTATTAGGCGATATCACTCATTTATTGATGCTTTTTGATGTTCCTTTGCGAACAAAAAAAGTGATTGAATACCGTAAAGAGCGCAAAGGTACATTTCAGGTCTAAGTGGCACTGAGTAGCGTCCGTCCGTCTGAAGTAAAGTATAAACCGTACTTATGGATATAACGGTCGCATAAATAATAAAGCCAATATCTTTTTTATTTTTATTGCGCTCTTTAATAGCAAAACCAAAACCAAGGAGTGCTATTGCCAAGAGCCAATAATGTGTGTTTTTCATAATGACCCAATCAATAATAGCTATTTTCGATGTGTGAAATAGGCTTGAATTGACCGGATACACAAAAATATCCCCACTCCCCACCAAAATATTCCAGCCCCACAACTCTAGTGGTTTATCGATTAAATACCACGTCAAATAGTGCTTTGGATTCGCGATAATTCTATGCGAAAGTTCTGTGTAAAACTCTCCGTGATTGGATTTGTATTTTTGCATATCTAAATCTGCGGGATTATTAGGATCCCTAGGATTAGCTTGCCATATTTTGTGATAGTCGCTGTGCGCACCTATAACCAGTGTTAGAAATGCGCGGTCTGCGCTAGTCTCTTCAGTCGAGGCAACATTTAAATAACATCTAAGACTCCACGCGAAAACAAAGCATAGAAAAACACTGGAAAAAATAATAATAGGGCGCCTATTGGATTTTATCGCTTGAATGTTTTTGTATAAATAAACCAGCGTCAACAAGATTGGCGCTGGCAATACAACGGGGTTGGTTAAATAGGTGATTCCAAATAATAATCCTGCTAAAAAAAATAACTTATTGTTGTGATGGGAATAGGCTTTGGCATAGATGAGCAGAGATGTTAGCAATAAAAATGAAAAAAGTGTTTCAGATAGAATATAGCCAGAATGGCTGATTAAATGAGGGCTTAGTGCGGTCAATAATGCCGCACTTATCGAAAATGGTTTTGATAAAAGCATTCTTCCAAGCCAATACACCTGCGCTGCCACAAGACCACTTAAAATAGTTTGGAAGTAGAGCGTAAAATAATAAGAATTCACCTGAATGCTCTGTGATAGTTTCATGCAAATGGCAAGAAAAATAGGGTAGCCAGGTGCCCAATAAGAATCGGGTGTTGGCGGGACGGAGGGCGATTTGGAAAAGGTACCGTGTTGTAAAATATTGATTGCGTATTGTGTGTAAGAAAGAGCGTCGCCTCGAATTGGAATGGGAATATCTAACGTCCAAACATAAATTAGTCTAATGGCTGTCGCTACTAGAAAAATTGCCAACCCAATACAAACATTTTCTGTAATTTTTCTAGAAGGATTGAACTGCATAAGTCAATTTTCCTTGCCATGCATTTAGTGCGGCACTGCGTTAACTTTCTTGATGTTATGAAATCTGCCTGCATTCTATTGCACGGGTTGATTTATGAAAAGAAGTGACTCGTTAGGATTAATAAGAATAGTAATAATGTTGCGGCTTACAGCATGGTCGCTTATGGGTATAAAGCACGATTCCTTTCGGCTTCTTTATTTGATGTGCTTCGCAGGCCTAGCAGATTGAATGCATAACAGATGTTTGGCTGGTGCTCTGTTGTTCCGTTGCAGCAACAATGTCAAACACAATGCTGGCGGGGTTGCTGGTTAACGTGTCGAACTTGGCTCTGAAGGTTAGTTTATCGCGCCCACTGGCGTTGATTTTGGCGGTGTAGGTTAGTTTGGGTGGTGTGCCGCGCAAAATGCCATGTTTGGGTTGTTCGATGATTTCATAAACTGCAAGCTGCGGTAGATGGTTGTCGTAAAGACGAGCCAACAATTCAATTGACACTTCATCACCTGTGGCAACTGTGTGTTGTTGATGAAGTGCAACCGGGAGTTGCTTAATGGGGCGTTTAGGGTTATTGCCTAGGGTTGCGCTCCAGTCTTTAGACGTTCTAAAGGGCGAGGCTGGAAGCATGGCAGAGTTGCACAGGTTGCAGCCTTCGGGGTTGCCATTGAAGGCATAGCGTACAGCAATCGGCTTACCCATTTCTGGGTGAGAGACCACAATGGTATCGCCTTCGATGATTGCTTGAGCAGGTTTGAAGCGCGCATTTTTACCAGCGATAGGGTTGGTTTCAGCAATCTCAAACCAGCGCAGTGCTTCACCATCGGTGGTTTTTAAGCCTTCGCCGACATGATCGAAGAAAATACGAATTTTATCACCTTCAATACGAAATTCGCGGTAGAGTGGCCCAGAATAAATCCCACGTTTTTGATAAAACTTGCCCAATGCTGCTATGCCCAAGCGGCGGCCAACGGGCTCTTTGCGGCGCGGGTGAATATCATTGGCTTCGCCCAAATCGATGGCAACTGCCATAGCGGTATTGGGGTGGGCTAGCGCGTGGAGCTGCGCTTCTTGTAATTCTGCCCAGGCGCTCCAAGGCTGCTCATGGGTTTTGCCAAAGTTGGCCAGTTGCACATACACAAACGGAAAACTACCTTGACCCCAGCGCTCGCGCCAATCTTCAATCAGCGCGGCTTGTTGTGTTTGGTAGAGACCTGCACCCCAGTGATTTTCTTCGCCTTGATACCAAGCCACACCGCGAATAGCGTAGGGAATGAGTGGCGCAATCATGGCATTGAAAAGGCTCGCTGGCTCATTTTCATTCCATTCTTCGGGGATTTCGTAAGCATGCAGGTTGTTAATGGGCTGACTCGTCCATTCCTGAATTTTGGTTGCGCCTAATGCCGACCAAATTATACCGATGGGTACCTGCAATTCTTCATAGAGTTCCTGCGCGAAGTGGTAGCCTACTGCTGACCAGTGTTGCACATGTTCTGGATGGCTTTCTGCCCAGCTACAGGGAGGTAGCTCGGTTTGCGGGCGACTGGCGCGGGTTGCCGTAATGGGGAGCATACGAATTAAAGTATTGTTAGCTTCGGCTATATGTTTGGCAGCATCGGTAGATAGTTCAACTGTCCAGCCCATATTCGACTGGCCAGAGCATACCCATACTTCACCGACTAGAACGTGGTGCAGGGTGATCATCTTAAAAAAGGTTTTAATGTAGAGCTTACGACCGTCGGCGCATGCTGGTTCGGGCGCCAAAAATAACTTCCAGTGCCCATGTCGGTCAGCACGGGTCGTGATGGTTTGCGCTCCAAAACTGACTTCTACATATACCCAAGGGTCTGTTGTGCCCCAGATGGGAATAGGTTTGTCGCGTTGAAGCACCGCGTAATGAGTAAAAACGCTCGCTATGGTTAATTGTGTTTTTATCTTCAGGCGCCAATAGAGGCTTTGGCGTAGTTGCTGCCATAAGCTTTTGGGTAACTTAATATAGGGAACTGCTTGCTGACTGGGGGTATTGGTTAATGAGTCCATTTAGGCAATCTTTAGTAGTAATTGAGAGTTTTTTGTGTTTGCCGTGAATAAAGATCTATTGTTTTATGTATTTTCTGAGTATACAGAATGTGCAAATAATGTGAAATATTTATCAAATCTAATAAGTTTTTGGATTTCATTCAGAAAGTGTTCATATGGGGTGAAAACAGGCACGGAAAGCAGAGTTTTGATGCATTTGTTTGACGGTTGATAGATGCTTCTTTGGCTATTGAGGTAAGGGATATGTAATAATTCTGGCCTGTATATGAACTTTATGCGGTATTTTGCATAACGGCTGCATAATCCTTAAATTCTCGAGTTGTTAGATATTCATGAGTAAACGAGATCTAATCCCCCAAGCCAAGCGCTGGGTGATAAAAATTGGCAGCGCCCTATTAACCAATGATGGTCGCGGTTTAGATACTGATGCCATTGCGGGTTGGGTAAAGCAGATGGCGGAATTGCGTCTGCAAGGTATTGAATTGGTGTTGGTGTCGTCGGGTGCTGTGGCGGCAGGTATGCGCCGTTTGGGGTGGAACAGTCGCCCAACGGAAATTCACCAATTGCAAGCCGCGGCAGCCGTTGGCCAAATGAGTTTGATCCAAACCTATGAAACTGAGTTTCAGCGCTATGGTTTGCTGACGGCGCAGGTACTTTTGGATCATGATGATCTCTCCTCTCGGCAACGCTACCTCAATGCTCGTTCCACGCTGAAGGCCTTGGTGAGTTTGAACGTCGTAGCTGTCATCAATGAAAATGACACTGTCGTTACCGATGAAATCCGGTTTGGCGATAACGATACTCTCGGTGCGTTGGTGGCCAATTTAATTGAGGCGGATTTGCTGGTAATTCTCACCGATCAACAAGGCATGTATGACAGTGATCCGCGCAATAATCCCAAGGCGAAATTGTTGAGCGAAATCGCTGCTGATGATGTGCGCTTGGAACAAATGGCTGGCGGCACTGGTGGCGCTCTTGGGCGCGGTGGCATGATTACTAAAGTGCGTGCGGCGCGGGTAGCGGCGCGTTCAGGTGCGGATACAGTCATTATTGGTGGGCGCATTGAAAACGCGTTGCTGCGCATTGCTGCGGGTGAAAATTTGGGGACTTTCTTGTGGGCTGAGCAGCAACCGCAAGCAGCGCGTAAGCGTTGGTTATCAGGCCAATTGCAAACGCGCGGCACATTGGTGCTGGACGATGGTGCTGTGCGCGTATTGCGTGAACAGGGTAAAAGTTTGTTGCCGGTAGGCGTGCGTGATGTGCGTGGCGATTTTACCCGCGGCGACATGGTGATTTGTGCGGATAGTGAAGGTCGTGAGGTTGCACGCGGTTTGGTAAATTACCATGCCGATGAGGCGCGCAAAATTATCGGTAAGCCCAGTAGCCACATCGCTGAAATTTTAGGTTATCAAGAAGATAATGAACTTATTCACCGCGATAATTTAGTCTTGAGTTGATATGCTTTCGCTCTAATTAAAAAACCGCGCATATGCGCGGTTTTTTAATTTCTAGACTTAGTAATATTTTAAATGTGTCGCCTTTCCCCAAAACACACGATAAGAAAAAAGGGTGTAAAGTAAAATAGTGGGGAGGACTATAGCCGCACCGTACAAAATAAAACGCAATGATTCCGGCGCGCTGGCGGACTGCCAAATATCAAGCTGATTGGGTACGACATAAGGAAAGAAACTATAGGCTAAGCCGATAAAGCACAATAAAAAAATAATTGCAATTGATGCGAATGGAATCCAACAACCGAAATCATTTGGGTAAGGGAAGTGTTTCAAATAACGATCTACCAGAATAAATAATCCAACACACATTGCTGGAATAATGAGTAGTAAAATAACTGCTGCGCTGCCAAACCATTTTTCAAAAATAGTGGGGCTTATGATGGGGTTTATGATTGAAACTGTTGCAATTCCCAATGCTGTGAGCCAACCGCAAAGGCGTGCCCAGCGCACGGCACGCTGCTGCAATTCGCCTTCAGTTTTCATCACTAACCAAGCTGCGCCGATAAAACTGTATCCTGCCGTTACACAGACAGCACTTAAACTGGCAAATAAATAAGCAGAAACACTTTGCTCAAAGCCCATGACATAAATACCGAGCATATATCCTTGGGATGAACTGGCCAGCAGCGAACCGGCTTTAAAAACATGATCCCATAATGTTTTGTGATCTTCTGGTGCTTTAGCGCGAAAATCAAAAGCGACGCCGCGCAAAATTAGTCCTGCCAGCATAATGGTTGTGGGGAGATACAAATGAAACAGTATTAAACTGTGCGCGCTGGGGAAGGCAATCAGCATTAATCCAATACCTAACACTAGCCATGTTTCATTGGCATCCCAAAAAGGTCCAATCGAAGCAATCATGGTGTCGCGCTGAAGTTCGGAATCGGCGGGTAGCAAAATGCCAACACCTAAATCGTAACCATCCAAAATTGCATACACAAAAAACGCGAGCCCCATCAGGCTAATAAAAATCACGGGCAGCCAAAAGGCTTCACCGTTTAATTGCGTCATCGCGTTCATACTCGAGCCTCCGCAGCAATACGTTTATTGGCAAGTTGGTCTTGCAGTGTACTTAATTCATCTGGGCGATCGACCAATACAGCCTTGCGAGCCATCACAAATAAAGTGCGTACATAGGCAAATAATAAGGTTGCGTACAACACTAGATAAATAGCTAGCGAAATGCCCACATGTTGCGGTGCCACTTGTGTAACGGCATCCACGGTTTTTAACACGCCGCTGACTAAATAAGGTTGGCGACCAATTTCAGTCACATACCAACCAGCAAGGGTTGCAACCCAACCGGAAAAAGTCATACTTACGATCACTTTTAGCATGAATGGCGATAATTCTCTTGTGCGTATTAATTGCCAGCAGCCAGCCCAGGCGACAATTAGCATTAACATGCCCACACCCACCATAATCCGAAATCCGAAAAATAAAGGCTTCACGGGTGGATGATCATTCGGGAATTTATCGAGTCCTTGTAAGGTGCCTTGGTAATCGTGGGTTAAAATTAAACTAGCGGCGTGCGGAATTTCAATCGCGAATAAATTGCGCTGTGTTTTTTCATCTGGAATCGCAAACAACACAAGTGGTGCGCTAGTTTCTGTGTGCCACACAGCTTCAACAGCAGCAATTTTTGCCGGTTGATGATGTAATGTATTCAAGCCGTGCATATCGCCCAATAAAATTTGCAGTGGTATTAATAACCCGCAGGCAATCAGTGCAACTTTTAATGCGCGGCGTGGTGCGAGTTTGTGGTCGCCTTTTAAAATACGATACGCAGAAAGCCCAGCAATTAAAAAACCGGCCGTTAAGCCCGACGCCGTGAGCATGTGTGCTAAGCGATAAGGCATGGAAGGATTAAATATAATGGCCAACCAATTTACTGGATGTGCAACACCCTCGCGCATTTCAAAACCTTGCGGAGTTTGCATCCAAGAATTGAGAGAGATAATCCAAAATGCCGACATGCTGGTACCGAAGGTTACTAAAAAAGTGGCTAAGGTGTGAATGCGATTGGACACGCGATTAATTCCGAACAGCATAATGCCTAGAAATGTTGCCTCTAAAAAAAAGGCTGTTAATACTTCATAGCCAAGCAATGGCCCTGCAATATTGCCCACGGTTTTCATATAGCCAGGCCAGTTAGTACCAAATTGAAAACTCATGGTGATTCCACTTACCACACCGAGTGCAAAGGTTAATGCAAAGACCTTCACCCAGAAGCGATAAATACGCATCCAAATTTCATCGCCTGTGCGATTAAATTGCACTTTGAAAAATAATAAAAACCAACAGAGTGCGATAGAGATGGAGGGAAATAAAATATGAAATGAAATATTGGCGGCAAATTGCATGCGCGAAAGAAGTAAGGTGTCCAACATGGCGATAACCTCAAAGATAAATATTAATTCACATCGTTAACGGCCCAAAATTTTGTCTTTCATATCCAATACCTTGCCAATGTTGCTCCCCAGTTTGGAGAGCTTTACCAGCCGTGTTGAGTCCAATCGTTGAATTTCAGTGGTCCACAGCGTTAGCATTTCAATCAGCTCGTGCATATCGCGCATACGCTGCTGCGCGAACTCTTCCTCTGAATTGGCCGGTGTTTCTAACAAGAGGTTACGTAAAGTTGTGAGCGTAGGATCAATCTCGCGTTTGCGGCGCTGTTCCATTAAGGTTTTGGCGATATCCCACACATCGCCCGGAGCAGAATAAAATTCGCGGCGTTCACCGGGCAAATGCTGCAGTTTGATCAGTTCCCACGAGAGCAGCTCTTTTATCCCCATGCTCACATTGGAGCGAGAGAAACCCAGTGCTTCGGCTATATCGTCTGCGCAAAGCGGTTCTTTATTGAGAACTATGAGGGCATACATTTGCCCAACGGTGCGGTTTATGCCCCAGCGGCTGCCCATTTCGCCAAAGTGCAACACACAGGACTGAATCATGGGCGTGAGGTTTTTGGTCATGTTGACATTCCTGTAATTTCAGTATTTTCTGAAATTACAGGAATAATTGATTTGGGTCAAGCGGCAAATCTTGCTGGTGTGCTTTTTAGGGATGGCGTCGATCGACACATGAAGCGAGATTTGCTCTGATTATTTTGATAAATCATTCCCTCGCGGATGGCTTTATTAATGTTTTGACGCGTGAAATAACGTGTTATGGCTATTCAGATAAATGCTCTGGTTAATGCGAACTATAACTATGTTATCTATTTTTCCATATTAATACTAATAGATAACATCTTTATAAAATTGTTTGAGAGATATTTATGTTCGCAAGAAAAAATTCTGAATCTATAAACTATTCTTTAATATTTTCACTAGATAACAAGTCGATGGGAATACTACGTAGGTTGGGCAGTCATGCCCAACATGCTTTCCAATTACAAAAAATATTGGGCATGGCTGCCCAGCCTACATCAAATTGCAATGTTCGCAAATGGTCGATGCTGTTGAAAAACCACTTCCAACTTTGTGTGTCTGCAAAGATAAACGTTCGTTATTTTGCGTACTGCTACGTGAATTCTGATTGAGTTGAGTAGCATTAAAATTCTCTAATTCTCCTAGTGTATGATTGTTTTTATTTTCAGCTTATCTATTTTTAAAGAAGAGATTCATCTGCCTTTTTAATTAGTAAGCCGTTAATTTTATTAAAGACAAAATCTCGCTCGATGCGTCGCTCCACGAATGGGGCTAAAAGGTAGTTCGCCCAGAAAATAGCAACTATGTTCTACTGCTGATGGCTCTTTCGCAGCGCCAACGCAAACAGGGATGCCAACGCAATAAATAGGGTTGAAGCCCACAAACAGGCGGTGAGGCCTGCCAATTGGAAAACCCAACCGGAAAGCAGTGTGCCTATAAGGCGTCCCATAGCGTTCGCCATGTAGTAAAATCCTACGTCTAGCGATGCGCCGTCTGCTTTTGCGTAACTCACAATTAAATAAGAATGCAGTGATGAATTAATTGCAAATAAAAAGCCAAAGACCAGTAATCCGGTAATTAAGACGGGTTGTATGGGCAGCGACGTATTTAACCCGATTGCCATACTTGCGGTAATAACTGTGAGTGCGAGTGCCCAGCGAAATAGCGCCTGACTCGGTGGTGCGCCTGTGCTGTTTTTACGGATGAGTAAGGGGGTGAAAGATTGCACTATGCCGTAGCCGATTACCCAGCAAGCAAGGAATCCACCTACCCACCAAAAGCTCCAACCCAACTGACTGCTTAAAAAAACCGGTAGTGCAACTACAAACCAAATATCGCGCGCACCAAATAAAAATAGCCGTGCGGCAGATAAATAATTAATGGCTCGGCTTTTAGAAAATAGTTCTTTAAACGTGGGTTTGCTTTTGGCCTTGCCCAAATTTTTTGTTAATAGTGCTAGGCTTGCCAACCAGATAAGCGTTAAAGCTGCCGCCAATATGATTAGCGCGTAGGTAAATCCACAAACGGTTAAGAGTGCGCCACCAAGAAAAAATCCCACACCTTTTAATGCGTTTTTCGAGCCGGTTAATAGGGAAACCCATTTAAATAATTGGCTTTGAGCATTGGCGGGTACTAATAATTTAATTGCGCTTTTGGCGCTCATTTTATTTAAATCTTTAGCGATACCTGACAATGCTTGCGCACTCATCACCCAAAGAATACTGAGTAATGGCGAGGGTACAGTTAGCATCAGTAGTGCAATGATTTGCATGCCTAAACCAATATTCATGATGCGGTTGAGGCCGATGCGTGCACCTAAATAGCCGCCCACCAAATTGGTAATTACGCCAAAAATTTCGTAAAACAAAAACAGGCTGGCAATTTGTAGCGGGCTGTAACCCAGTTGATGAAAATGCAGTACCACCAACATGCGTAACGCGCCATCAGTTAAGGTGAATGCCCAATAGTTGCCGGTGATGACAAGGTATTGTTTGATGGCGGGGGAGAGTTCTGCCAAGCCCATGATGCGTTCTCAGTTAATGCGCAAGGCTAACGAGTTTTGCTAATTCAGCGGTGCGGTTAGCGTAGCCCCATTCGTTGTCGTACCACGCGTAAATTTTGACTTGGGTGTTGTTGACGACCATGGTAGAAAGTGCGTCCACAATGGATGACAGAGGATTGCCACAATAATCAATAGATACTAACGGGCGCTCTTCATAGCCTAAAATATTTTTTAATTCATTTTCACTGGCAGCTTTTAATAGCGCATTAACTTCTTCGGCAGTCGTGCCACGCTCAACTTCAAAGACGCAGTCGGTCAGTGATGCATTGGCCAGCGGTACGCGTATGGCGTGGCCGTTTAAGCGCCCGCGTAATTCGGGGAAAATTTCAGCAATCGCCGTGGCTGAACCTGTTGTAGTGGGAATTAAATTGCTGCCTGACGCGCGCGCGCGGCGCAAATCTTTATGAGCTTGGTCGAGAATGCTTTGCGTGTTCGTTAAATTGTGAATAGTGGTGATGGAGCCGTGTTTAATACCTAGTTTCTCGTGAATAACTTTTACTACCGGTGCTAAACAATTCGTGGTGCAAGATGCTGCAGTTACAATGTCGTGTTGTTTTGGATTAAATAAATGTTGATTCACTCCCATCACAATATTTAATACGCCTGCTTCTTTCACGGGCGCGCTAACGACCACACGTTTTACACCTTGATCCAAATAAGCTTGTAGTAGTTCTGCAGAGCGCATTTTACCGCTGGCCTCAATCACCACATCACAGTCAGACCAATCGGTTTCGCCAATGGTTTTATTGTCACTCACGCGAATGGCGGTGCCGTTAATAATGAGCGAGTGTTCATCGGCGCTTACATCTTCCGGCCAAATCCCTTGAATAGAATCGAACTTTAATAAATGAGCGAGTGTTGCGGCATCACCTGCGGGATCATTAATGTGTACAAACTCAACTTCCGGCCAATGCCAGGATGCACGTAAGACTAAACGGCCAATACGACCAAAGCCGTTAATACCCATTTTAATTTTTTTCATAACCCAAGTTCCAATGTAAATTTTTCAGTCAGTAAAGTGGTGTAGAAGTTAAGGGATTAGCAGCATTTTTGTTGGCGTTCTGGGCGGTCGCCCATGCTGCAGAGTTGGTTGCGGTGGGTTTCGATGAGATGACTATTGGCGGCGGCAGTTTGCGTGAGTACGCCCGCTATCCAATCGGGTAAGTCGGGATTGAGCCGATAGTAAATCCATTGCCCTTGGCGGCGATCCAGCAAAATTTTTTGTTCGCGTAACAAGGCTAAATGGCGTGAAATTTTGGGCTGTATTTCATTCAGGGCGCTCATTAATTCACAGACGCACAGCTCGCCTTCACTGTGAAGGAGTAGTAGGGATTTCAGGCGTGTTTCGTCAGAAAGCGCTTTGAATAGCTGTAATGGGGTTAGCATTTTAGGTGTGCCTATAAAATATATGCAAAATAATATATATGTTTTTACGTATATTTAAAAGCCAAGTAAGTAAACAAATAGGCGTTGTTTATGCTGGGCAATTATTTTCAGGTTTCTGGGCTGAGTTTTATCGCGTAAAGTAGCGGCTTATTTCTGCGTAACCTTCTATTGCTGGGTTAACCAGCGCCAAATCACACCTTTTTAAGAGATTTCCGATGTCTCAGCATTCACATCATTCGCACGACCATCACGACCATTCGCACCACGATCATGCTGATTGCGATCATTCTCATCACGATCATGCGGAACATCACGCTCATCATGGTCATTCCCATCATGGCCATCACCACGGGCATCATCATGGCTTGCCCAGTCAGCAGGGGCGTGCCTTTGTTATCGCCATTTTGTTGAATATGGGGTTTGTGCTGGTTGAATTTGGCTATGGCTTTTTTGCCAATTCAACGGCCTTAATGGCGGATGCAGGGCATAATCTTTCCGATGTTTTGGGGTTGGTGCTGGCTTGGGCTGCGGCTATTTTGGCTAAGCGGACGGCCTCTAATCGCTATACCTATGGTCTGCGCAGCTCATCGATTTTAGCCGCGCTTGGCAACTCTATGCTCTTGTTGGTTGCCTGTGGCGCCATTGCGTGGGAGGCGCTGCTGCGCTTCTCTCAGCCACCTGTTGTGGCAGGGTTTACGGTGTCCTTGGTGGCGTTGGTGGGGATTGCCGTTAACGGTGTCTCCGCGTGGTTATTTATGAAAGGCAGCGAGCACGATTTAAACATTCGCGCCGCTTATTTACACATGGCGGCGGATGCGGCGGTTTCGCTTGGCGTTGCTGTGGCCGGTGTGGTGATTGTGTTTACCGGATGGTACTGGCTTGACCCGCTGGCAAGTTTGGTGATTGTGTTGGTGATTCTGGTCTCGACCTGGGGATTGTTACGCGATTCTGTTCAACTGGCTCTGCACGCTGTTCCTCCAAGTGTGGAGGTAAAAGCCGTTGAAGATTATTTGCTTAAATTGGAGGGTGTTGCTGATATCCATGATTTACATATTTGGGGTATGAGTACCACAGAAAGTGCATTGAGCGTCCATTTGGTGATGCCTGCAGGGTATCCGGGGGATGCGTTTATGGATGGTGTTGTTGACACATTAAAGCAGCGCTTTGGCGTTCATCACAGTACTTTGCAAATGGAGCAGGGCACCACTCAGCATAGCTGTGCACTGCATTCGTAATTGGTCGCCTGCGTTTTGGTTGCGGCGCTACGATCAGCACGTATCTAAAAAAGCTGGGCGCAAAAAAGCGATTGAAGTGTCATCTGCTGCAAACTCTTGCACGTATAAAGCCCAAGGATAGCCACGAGGAACCTAGTTATGCTGAACTCGGATGCACCAGTCAAATTTGGCATTAAATGCGCGCAGGTTTTGGTGACCGGCGGCACGGGTTTTATAGGTCAGTTGCTGGTTCGGGCTTTAATTGCCGATGGGCACAAAGTGATTGTATTAACGCGCAATCCAAAACGCACAGCTACTTTTTTTCATCACAGTGTTGTTTGTGTGGATGATATGTCGGAGTTGCCGACGAGTGCAGTTATCGATGTCGTTATTAATCTTGCGGGTGCACGTATTTTAGGTTGGCGTTGGAGCGAAGCGCGCCAAGCCGTATTGCGTGCGAGTCGAATTACCTTGACCGAGTCTATCGTTGCGTGGATTGCACAAGCGCAGCATAAACCGAGGTTGTTCTTATCCGCATCGGCCATTGGTTATTACGGTATTCAAAAACAAGGTGATGACTCAGAGTTAACTGAGGAGAGTCATTCGCAATCCATTTTTATGGCTACACTTTGCCGTGATTGGGAAAATTCTGCACAAGCAGCAACTCGCCATGGAGTGAATGTGGCAACCATGCGTTTTGGTTTAGTGTTGGGCAAACAAGGTGCGTTACCAATGTTATTACTGCCTATTAAACTAGGTTTGGGCGGCACGTTGGGTTCTGGTAAGCAGTGGATATCGTGGATTCATGTGCAAGATTTGTTGCGTGCGATAGCGCATCTTTGGCGTTTGCATTTAAATAACACACCGCCTCAACTACTATTTCATACCTATAATTTCACAGCACCGGAGGCCTTGCGTCAGCTCGATTTTAGTCGGGTTGCCGCCAAGGTGCTCCATCGTCCTTGCTTTTTCCCAACACCTGCATGGCCCATGCGTTTGTTTTTGGGTCACCAAGCCGATTTGCTCTTAGAAGGGCAGAGAGTGGCGCCGGTTAAGTTGCTCGAAAGTGGCTTCGAATTTTTATATCCAAACACAGAAAGTGCATTGCGCAGTTTGGTTTAGCATAAATGCGCAAGTGGAGTGAGGTGAATGGACAATAGTTTTCCACCGAACGTGGGCGCGAGCGACCAAGTAATTTTATTCGACGGTGTGTGCAAACTGTGTAATGGCTGGAGCCGTTTTGTTATTCGTTTTGATACACATAAAAAATTTAAATTGTGCGCGGTGCAGTCTGATGAAGGGCAGGCTATTTTACAGTGGTTTGGTTATCCAACAAATTACTTTAATACTATGCTGTTGATACAGGGAAATCGTGCATTAGAGAAGTCGGATTCGATTTTGGCTATCGTGAAGCAGCTCCCATTTCCATGGCCGTTGCTGAGTGTTTTTAAATGTATGCCTCGGTTATTTCGCGATTGGTTTTATGATCGAGTTGCACAAAACCGCTATAAAATTTTTGGTCGATGTGCTGCGTGTATACTAGCTACGCCAGATCATCAACAACGGTTTTTATAAAAAGCCATCACACCTGTTGAGGCTTCCAAAGAAAGCGGTGTGATGGCGAAACGCAGGGGCATGTGGAGTGCCCGCATTCACGAGGGCGATGTGGTGTTTCGCCCGCGCAAATTACACTAGGTGTAAGCCTAGTGGCACCGATGAGTGTTGTGGGGGCTCATCAGGGCTAACGCGTACTGCTACCTAAAATCCTTAATCCTTGGCGGCAATACTTGCATTCAGAGTGGTGGGTTTTTCGTAGGTAAAGGGTTGCAGCAATTCGTCTGGCTTACCTTTACAGGCTTTCGCTAACAATTCGCGGCGTTGCGCCAGCAATAACCCGATGGCCTCGCTGTGTTGTTCATCAATACCGGGAATATTTTCTTCGATTAATTGCGTGATATTGGCGGCCAGCTCTAAATATTTATCATGCTCTTCTGCAAGTTTTCTATCTTCAAACATACTGCCATCCCGATCACATAGCCATACAGCGACAACTGCCATGAACATTACCTCTTGGTTATACTGTTTTTATGTACAGTATTTGCTTGCAGGGTAAATGTCAATCTTTAATTGCTATAATTTACAGCGATGGTCTTTGCAAATGCTGCACACTTCGCGAGTCAATTGATAAACCTTTTGACAAAGAGGCGGTTTTAAACCAAATTACAAACGCTGTATAAATACGCTAAATGCTTTTGGGATAATCGTTACACAAGAATAAATTCAAGGAAAATTATGCAAAACTCTCACGCTATGCCGCCCGCGCTCCTCGTTCGCAATCTCAGAAAAAGCTTTACTCGGCCCGCCGTAACGGGAATTGACCTGACGATTCAAGCAGGCGAATTTTATGGTTTGCTGGGGCCAAACGGCGCTGGTAAAACCACCACTTTGCGAATGATTGCGGGCTTGCTGAAACCTGATCAAGGTTCCATTGATGTGTTCGGTGTGGATGTTATTAAAGATCCTCTGGCCGCTAAACGCTTGATTGCTTGGGTGCCGGATGAACCTTTGCTCTACGACAAACTAACGGTTACTGAGTATCTGGAGTTTATTGCGGGCCTATGGCAAATGGATGCTTGTGAAGCTGCAAAAAACGCCCAAGCGTTGTTGGAACGTCTTGATTTGTGGGCTTATCGAGATGAGCGCTGCGAAGGATTCTCGCGAGGAATGAAGCAAAAAGCTGCACTGGCTGGGGCGCTCATTCATGAACCCACATTATTAATTCTCGATGAGCCGCTCACGGGGCTTGATGCAGCTATCGCACGTCAGGTTAAAGACTTGTTACAAGAGCGTGCGAAAGCGGGTTGTACGATTATTCTCACGACGCATATCCTCGATGTAGCAGAGCGCTTGGTGGATCGCATCGGCATTATTCAATCAGGTCGCCTCATCGCAGAAGGAACCTTAGCGACTTTACGCCAACAGGCAGGGGCGGGAACTAGTCTTGAAGATGTTTTTTTAAATCTTGTACAAGCTCCCATTGCGAAGAATAGCGAGGAGCCTGTATGAAGATACAATCGGGTTCCCTTTGGTGGCTTATGCACCATGAATTACGCTTATATTTTCGCTCAGCTAAAGTTAAAGCGACACATCTCATTTCCATTATCATCGCCTTAGTTTTGTTGCATGTTGTAGCGGTGCCTATTGCTTATTTGTTAAAAAAAATGCCTGTAATTACACCCACGAGTTTGCTTGTCATACTCACAGTGGCATTGGCGGCATTATTATTTCTGATGATTTCACGAGGTTTGGTGACTGTAGTAGATGCGGTATATACACGGGGCGATATGGATTTACTGCTATCGTCACCCTTGGCGCCGCGTTCAATTATTGGCGTGCGTGCAGCGGCTATCGCTATTACTCTGTGCTTTGAGGCTGCTTTTCTTATCTGGCCATTTGCGAATGTATTTGTGTTATTTGGTTTTTTCGGTTGGCTAAAAGCTTACTTCGTTGTACCGGCGATGAGCATGCTTGCGTGTACTATCAGTATGGTGATTGGTTTAGGCTTATTTCGCATTTTGGGGGCGCGCCGTACGCGTGTTGTAGCGCAAATATTGGCTGCCATTATTGGTATGTGTTTTATGTTGTTGGGGCAATTGCCAAACTTGCTTAACAGCGGCGCCAATAAATCGAAATTACTGAGTCCAATTTCATCATGGTCTACAGAGAGCGTTTTATTTATGCCTGCACATTGGGTAAATGCGGGGTTGCTTTCAACATTACTACTAACGCTGACGTGCGTGGCATTTTTTAGCTTAATGATTTATCTGTTGGGCGAGCGCTTTATCCAAGCCTCATCGGAATCTGCCAGCCTTGGTGTAGCTAAGCCTACGCATAAATCCACTAAAACATTTCATTTCAACACTGAATTAAATCATATTCTGATTAAAAAAGAATTGCGCTTGATTGGCCGCGATCCGGCATTGCTCACACAACTATTGATGCAATCTGTGTATATGCTGCCCATGCTTTTTATCGTGTGGCAACAGCATGGTGATGGTCTGCCTTGGCATTGGTTACTCATTATTTTTATGCTTGGTCAAACAGCAAGTGCGCTTGCATGGATTACTGTCGCAGCCGAAGATAGCCCCGATTTACTGATGACAGCACCTGTCAGTAAAGCAATTTTGGTTCGTGCTAAAACTGCAGCGGCACTGCTGCCGTTAGCGCCTTTTGTGATTTTACCTTGCTTGTCATTGTGCCGCAGCTACCCACTGTTTGGGTTATTAATTACCTTGTGCGCGAGTGGTTGTTGTATTCATCTTGCATTGCGTCATACACACAATCCTATTGCGGGAAAGCGCGGTGATTTTAAAACGCGTTATAAAAATAATGTCGGTCAAAGTCTAATTGAGTTGGCGATAATTATATTTTGGGCTTCGGTATGTGCGCTACTGACGTGGTTGAGTACTAAATACTAATTTGATTGCAGGTTACAGTCTTTAACAATTGCGTGCATTTGTTAGCTATTTTTCATGAAGTTGTATTCCTATACTGTGGGCACTTCCTCCTTCGAGGTTTATTGTTCTAATTGCCAAGGAGTACCTATGAAAACAGCAGCATCTTTTATGCTATTAGCCGTAATTTTGGTTCTGTGTTCAGCGCAGGTTTTTGCCGATGATGCTCCCCATCTTTATGTTGGTGCGGATATGGGCTCGACTCGCTTCTCTGGTGATGGTCCAGCTGCTGACTCGTTGTTTATTGCCGGTCAGCGTTTTAAGGACACAGAAAATAATTATGGTCTGCATGTGGGGTTTCAATTTAACGCATGGTTTGCGGCCGAGTTAGGTTTTACAGATTTCGGAACCGGTACGGATACCTTTGAGTTAAGACGAGGAATCTTCTTCATTGTAAAGCCTAATGATACGCAATCCTTAGCGGCCAAAGGCTTATCGCTTGCGGGTGTTTTTAGTTATCCCGTTGCGCAAGATTTTTCTGTCTTTGGTGTGCTGGGTATTTCCACAATGGATTACAAAGAAGTTATGTCGGGTGGTTTCTCCGAGGCGACAGGTAGTCTGTTATCCAAGCACGCTTATTCAGATCAAGGTCTGATTTATGGTTTGGGCGCAAAATATGCGCTCAGCGATAAGTGGAATTTACGTGCTGATTTACGCCGCAATGATGTGGGGCATTTCACTTTAGGTGATTTGACAGTGGGTGCCGAATATTCCTTTTAAGCCCAGGTCAGTGTGCAGGTGCGGATAAAAACGCTCCTGCTGCTAAGCTATGGTGGGATTGCTTTGCCAGCAGAGGGTATATCTTCGGTTGCAGAACAGGGATAATGCTCGGCTTTTATTGCCTGTCTAAAGGATTTTGTCGTGTCTGAGTCTGCGTTACCGCCTGAGTCATCCTCACCACCACCCAAGCCAACGCACAAGGGCAGCTTGCTGCGTTCCAGTGCAATTACTGGCTCCATGACCATGCTGTCACGTATTACGGGTTTGGCGCGCGACCAGCTGCAGGCGTATTTTCTGGGTGCTGGAAGCGATGCCGATGCTTTTAATGCGGCCTTTCGCATCCCCAACTTTTTTCGTCGATTATTTTCGGAGGGCGCCTTTTCTCAGGCGTTTATACCGGTGCTCTCGGAGTATCGCGCCAAGGGCTCCTATGCCGCACTCAAGCATTTGGTAGATAGTGTCGCAGGCTGTTTGGGCTCGACATTGATTTTTGTCACACTATTGGGCGTGTTGGGTGCCCCCTTGATGGGCGCAGCGTTCGCATCGGGTTTTATGAACAACCCCGCCAAGTTTGATCACTATGTATCGCTGGTGCGCATTATGTTTCCCTACTTGATGCTGATCTCACTCAGTGGATTTATGGGAGCCATCCTCAACAGCTACGATCGCTTCGCTATCTCGGCCTTTACGCCGGTGTTGCTCAATATTGTTTCCATTTTTGCCATGTTGGTGATTGCCCCTTTGATGGGCTCGGTGACCTTTGCCTTGGCGTGGAGTGTACTTTTGGCAGGCATGCTCTCTATTGTCTTTCAAATGCCTTATTTGAAACGCTTACACATGTTGCCTTCGCCCAAATTTGATTGGAATGATCCGGGGGTAAGGCGCATTTTGGGCTTAATGACACCCGCACTGTTCGGAGTGTCCATTAGCCAAATCAATACCTTGTTCGATTCTATCGCCGCGTCATGGTTGCCGGAAGGCAGCGTTACCTGGCTCTATTACTCTGACCGCTTGGTGGAGCTGCCTCTTGGTATTTTTGCGGTAGCCATAGGCACGGTGATTATGCCCAGCCTGTCGCGCTTACATGCCACTGATTCGACTGAGGAGTTCAGTAAAACCTTGGATTGGGCTATTCGTCTGATTGTCCTTATCGCCTTGCCTGCCACCTTAGCGTTGGTAATTTTGGCGGAGCCGGTTATTTTCACCTTATTCCAGCACGGTAAATTCAAGCCGGAAGATGCAATGATGTCTTCCTACAGCCTACAAACCTATGTGCTTGGCCTGCTGGCGTTTATGTTGGTGAAGGTGCTAGCGCCCGGATATTTCGCTCGTCAGGATATGAAAACGCCGGTAAAAGTCGGTGTTATCGCCATAGTGGCAGGCATGGCGATTAAGGCGGTGATTGTCTACCCATTCCATATTTTCTGGCATATAGGTCATGCAGGCTTGGCGCTTTCAACGGCGCTGGCGGCCTATGTGAATGTTGGTTTGCTCTACCACGGTTTGCGCAAACGCGATGTGTATGTGCCTTCATCCCATTGGCTTTCCACCTGGCTCCGCTACGGCTTGGCGAATTTGTTGATGGTTGCGGTGTTATTGCTGAGCCTGCATTACCTGAATGGGTGGGTGCAGTGGGGCATTTTGGAGCGCATTTTCTATTTGGCCATCATTTGCGCAGCGGGCGGCTTGGCTTATGTACTGGGTTTGCTCATTTCTGGCTTTCGCCCCAAAGATTTTCGCGCCCCCCATTAGCCGCACGGCGCACGGCTCCTGTATACTTCTCGCCCTTTAATTGTGGATACAGGTAGCGGGGCCCGTGCAGCCAGTGCAACGAGAATTCATTCGCGGATTACACAACCTTCGCCCCTCCCATCGCGGGTGTGTGGCGACCATAGGGTCGTTTGATGGTGTGCATCTAGGCCACCAAGCCATACTGCGGCAGTTGCTAGTGGTGGCGCACGCGCAGCAGTTACCGGCTGTTGCCATTGTGTTTGAACCCCAGCCCCACGAATTTTTCGCTGCCGATAAAGCGCCCGCACGCTTGATGCGTTTGCGCGAAAAACTGCAAGCGCTGTGGGCGGCAGGTGTGGATCGTGTACTCTGTTTACAGTTCAACGAAAAACTGCGCAATTTATCGGCCGAGGCCTTTATCCAGCAAGTACTGGTGGATGGTTTGGGTATTAAGCATTTGGCCGTAGGCGATGATTTTCGCTTCGGTTGTGATCGCACAGGCGATTTCGCTTTGCTGCAACGCAAAGGTGCAGAGCTTGGATTTGGCGTTAGCGATACCCATACACTGGAAATTGATGGTGAGCGTGTCAGTAGCACCCGCATTCGCCAGCTCTTGGAGGCCGGCAATTTTGCACAGGCAGCCAAGCTGTTAGGTAAACATTACAGCGTGCATGGCCGTGTGGTTTATGGCAAACAATTGGGGCGTCAGTTGGGTGTGCCCACCGCCAATGTGGATCTGCGCCGCTATCGTTCGCCATTGCATGGTGTATTTGCGGTGACGGCTGAATTTGCCGATGGCTCATTGGTACAAGGTGTGGCTAACGTAGGTGTTCGCCCCACCGTAAATGGACTTAAAAAACCATTGCTGGAAGTTCATTTATTTAATTTTTCGCGCACTATTTATGGCGACGTAATTGACGTTGAGTTTCACCACAAGTTGCGCGATGAGAAAAAATTTGCCTCGTTAGACGAATTAAAAGCCCAGCTGCAAACCGATATTCAAGGTGCCAAAGAGTTTTTTGGGCAAGCGTCATCCTCGCGTAGTGGGGAGCCTGCTGTTTAAAAAATTTAACTGCGCTGAGTCCCTGTTAAGTGAATAGGGATGAGTATAAATTCCGACCTATTTTTATTATTTTGTTAACAAGTTGACCGCGATGACTGATTACAAAGCAACATTAAATTTACCCAATACCGATTTTGCTATGAAAGCCAATTTGGCGCAGCGCGAACCGGAAATGCTTAAACAATGGCAGGCGAATAATGTGTATCAACAAATTCGCACCGCACGCGCTGGTCGCGAGCAATTTATTTTGCACGATGGTCCGCCTTACGCAAATGGCGATATTCACATCGGCCACGCGGTTAATAAAATTCTAAAAGATATTATCGTCAAGAGTAAAACTTTGGGCGGTTTTGATGCGCCTTATGTTCCGGGTTGGGATTGTCACGGTTTGCCCATTGAGCACAATGTTGAGAAAAAACTTGGTAAAGCGGGCGATAAAATTGATGTGAAAACGTTCCGTCAAAAATGTCGCGAATACGCTGCCAAGCAAGTGGAAGGCCAAAAAGCCGACTTTGTGCGCTTGGGTGTATTAGGTGATTGGGGCAAACCCTATCTCACCATGGATTTTAAATTCGAAGCCGACATTATTCGCGCGCTTGGCAAAATCGCTGACAACGGCCATCTCCACAAAGGGTTTAAACCCGTCTATTGGAGCGTGGTCGGTGGCTCTGCGTTGGCCGAAGCGGAAGTGGAATACCAAGATAAAACGTCTTTTTCTATTGATGTAAAGTTTGCCTTTGTTGATCAAGCAAACATCGCCACAAAAATTCACAACTTAAACGGTTCTGGCCAAATCTCTTTAGTGATTTGGACAACCACACCTTGGACCTTACCTTCCAATCAAGCGGTTTCTGCGCATGCAGAAATAGATTATGTGCTGGTGCAAGTGGGCGATGAACGTTTACTTGTCGCAGAGACCTTAGCCGCAAACGTTTTTGCGCGCGCTAAATTAGACGGCTTTGAGTACACCGAAGATAAAATTGTTGGACGTGTAAAAGGTGCTGCGTTAGAAAGTTTATTATTGCAGCATCCATTTTATGCGCGACAAGTTCCCGTATTGCTGGGCGATCACGTCACTACTGATGCGGGTACTGGCTTTGTTCACACCGCACCCGATCACGGTGCGGACGATTTTAATGTGGGTGTGAGATACGGAATTGGCACCCTCAATTACATCGATGATAACGGCTACTATCACCCCAATGTAGAAATATTTGCGGGCGATCACGTTTACAAAGTTGATGAAAAAGTTATCGCACTGTTAATCGAAAAAAATGCACTGCTTGCCCAAGGTAAAATCACTCATAGCTTTCCACACTGCTGGCGCACCAAAACGCCGTTAATTTTTCGTGCTACACCACAATGGTTTGTGAGCATGAGCAAAAACCATTTGCGCGATCAAGTAGCGCAAGCGGTTGAAGGGGTAAATTGGGTGCCGGATTGGGGCAAGGCACGTATTGATGCCATGCTAGCAACGTCACCCGATTGGTGTATTTCTCGTCAACGTACTTGGGGTGTGCCTATCGCCCTGTTTGTGCATAAAGAAACTCAAGAATTACACCCAAGAACAGCAGAATTAATTGAAGCGGTTGCGAAAAAAGTTGAGCAAAGCGGAATGGATGCTTGGTTCGATTTGGATGCTAAAGAATTGCTGGGCGCCGAAGCAGAAATTTATCAAAAAGTTACTGACACTTTGGATGTATGGTTTGATTCCGGCGTCACTCACTATGCCGTGTTGGAGCAACGTGCTGGATTGCGTTTCCCCGCAGATTTGTATTTAGAGGGGTCAGATCAGCATCGCGGCTGGTTCCAATCGTCTCTTAAAACGTCTATGGCCATGCACGGCGTTCCACCCTACAAAACTGTATTGACACACGGTTTTGTGGTGGATGCGCACGGCCGCAAAATGTCTAAATCTATTGGCAATGTCATCCCGCCACAAAAAGTTATGAATGACTTGGGTGCAGATGTGTTGCGCCTGTGGGTGGCAGCTACCGATTTTAGTACTGAGATGAGTGTGTCCGATGAAATATTAAAACGCACGGCCGATTCCTATCGTCGGATTCGCAATACGGCGCGCTTTATTTTGTCTAACCTCACCGGTTTTAATCCTGCGACTGATGCTGTGCCCATGGATAGTATGTTGCAATTAGATCGTTGGATTGTTGGCCGTACCGCGCAATTACAGCAGGAAATTATTGAAGCTTACGACAGCTATCATTTGCATTTGATCTACCAAAAACTGCACAACTTCTGCGTGGTGGAATTAGGCGGTTTTTATTTGGATATCATCAAAGATCGCCAGTACACGGTAAAAGCAGATTCATTGGCGCGTCGCTCGGCGCAAACGGCTTTACAATATGTCATTGAGGCAATGGTGCGCTGGATTGCGCCAATATTAAGTTTTACGGCAGATGAAATTTGGAAAGAAATTGCCGGTGAACGTGAAGCAACGGTATTTACTGCTGAATGGTATAAGTTGCCAGCAATTCCCGCCGATTCATTTGCAGACAGCTATTGGGAATTAATTGCCCAAGTGAAAGATGCCGTAAATAAAGTTTTAGAAGCAAAACGTACTGCTGGCGAAGTCGGTGGCTCATTAGGTGCAGAAGTTATTCTTTATTGCGATGATAACTTGCAAGTTGAATTACAAAAGCTCGCCAATGAGTTGCGTTTTGTACTGATTACCTCAACTGCAGAAATTCGCCCATTAAGTGAGGCGCAGCAGGCGGAAGCAACGGATGTGTCCGGCTTGCGCGTGTTTGTAAAAAAATCTGAACACGCTAAGTGCGCACGCTGTTGGCATCATCGCGCTGATGTGGGCGCACATGCTGCACACCCAGAAATTTGCTTGCGCTGCGTAGAGAACGTAGAAGGTGCAGGTGAATCGCGCAGCTTTGCGTAGTTTAAATTCCTCCTTTCTCCCTCTTTGAAAAAGAGGAAATAGGGGAGATTTAAGGTGTTAATTGAGGTAAAAGAACGTATGAAAGATTTAATCGTGAGTGAGGGCACTCGGGTGACGCTGCATTTTTCATTGCGTCTGCCAGAAGGTGACGTTATTGATTCCAATTTTGAGCGTGAGCCCGCAACCTTTACCGTTGGTGATGGCAATTTACTGCAAGGTTTTGAGCGGTCTATTTTTGGTTTGCAGGAAGGCGACCGTAAAACGGTCGTAATTAAACCAGAACATGGTTTTGGTCAGCGCAACCCCAATAACGTACAAGAAATTCCTCGTAGCCAATTTGGTGGCGATATTGAATTGCAGGAAGGTTTAATACTTTCGTTTGCTGACGCACAAAAAACAGAATTACCCGGTGTTGTTAAAAGCTTTAATGATGATGTAGTTGTGGTGGATTTCAATCACCCTTTGGCAGGGCGCGATATTATTTTTGATGTTGCCATTTTAAAAATTGAACCGGCGCAAGTGCATTGATTCTAAAGGTAGAAGTTCATGACGCAAATTAAGTTGGCAAATCCCCGAGGGTTTTGTGCCGGTGTGGATCGTGCGATAGATATCGTAAATCGCGCGCTCGATGTGTTCGGCGCCCCCATTTATGTTCGTCATGAAGTTGTCCACAATAAATTCGTGGTAGATTCGTTGCGTGAACGTGGTGCTATTTTCGTGGAAGACGTTGAACAAGTACCTGACGATGTTATTCTGATTTTCAGTGCACACGGCGTATCGCAAGCGGTGCGCAATGAAGCTGAAGATCGTGGCTTACAAATTTTTGATGCAACTTGCCCATTGGTAACCAAAGTTCATATTGAAGTCACTCGTTACAGCCGTGAAGGGCGAGAATGTATTTTAATTGGTCACGAAGGTCACCCCGAAGTAGAAGGTACTATGGGGCAGTACAATAATAGTAAGGGCGGTGAAATTTATTTGGTGGAAGATGAGGCGGATGTAGATGCCTTAGAGGTTAAAAATCCAGATGTTTTAGCCTATGTGACGCAAACTACCTTGTCGATGGATGACACAGCAAAAGTCATCGACGCCCTGCGCAAAAAATTCCCGAAAATCCAAGGCCCGCGTAAAGATGATATTTGTTACGCAACAACCAATCGTCAAGATGCCGTGCGCCAATTAGCCTTAGAGTGCGATTTGGTTTTGGTGGTGGGCTCACCTAACTCATCTAATTCTAATCGTTTGCGTGAATTGGCAGAGCGTTGTGGTACGGAAGCGTATTTAATTGATGGGCCAGATGATATAAACCCACATTGGTTGCAGCAAAAAAACTGTATTGGTATTACTGCCGGTGCTTCAGCGCCTGAAGTGTTGGTAAAGCAAGTGATTGAAAAGTTGCAAGCTTGCGGCGCCAGCGCACCGCAAGAAATTGCCGGTACACCGGAAAATATCAGCTTTTCTTTGCCCAAAGCTCTGCGTCAGTAATAACATTAAAAGTGCACAGTCTTCCTTTGGGTTGTGCGTCATCATCAAAAATTACTGCATTCTTGGGCGGAAATTTTTGAGCTTCGTACTCGTCCTCCGCGGGCAATGATCAACTGATATCCCTCGCCTTTAGTCGTAGGGCAAATGGTAAATGTCCCAGCCTGAAATGCACCATTATTGGTACCATTAGCATTACGGCTTTCGCCGGAACCGACATAAGATACGAAGGTTTTTATGGGCGTGTTGGCCGAAATTTTTACGCCAACTAATTTTTCGTGTCGCTGTAGCAGGTGCTCATCAGGATCTAGTTGTCCATCATTGTCATTATCAACAAAAACGGCCCAGCCATCTTCCCATTTGTCAGTTTTTCTCATGGTGGTGCGAATATTCGCGGATACCGCTTGAGTGCGCGCCAATTCCATCGCCTCAACTAGACCGAGTGTTGCTGTTTCAACGCGAGAGTGTTTAATTTGAGAGGAAAAGCTCGGTATCGCAATACCGACAAGAATGGACATCACAGTCAAAGTGATAAGTAGATCAAGTAAGGTAAAACCGTTGCTGCGCATTATTCCCTCCATGGAATTCCAACTCATTGATTTTGCTGAGCTATATGCCAATAAAAGCCGCTCATTCATCCTTGATGACCGCATATCAGCGGCCTGACGCGATCAATAATTACCTGTGTTAAGGTGTGGTTAATATAATCGCTAGAGTTAGTTGCGTCTAGACTGTTAACGATTAATCAGAGTGAGAGATTACATGCTAAAAAATCAAAAGGCATTCACCTTTGTTGAGTTGATTGTAACCTTGGTGGTCTTTGCAACCTTAACCGCGCTGGCGCTGCCTAGTTTTCAGCATCAAATAGCCAACAACCGCTCGATGACGCTGACCGAGGATATGATTGATGCCTTGAATTATGCGCGTACCGAAGCATTGAAACGAGGTGCTTTTGTGACTTTCTGTCCAGTCAATAATACCGTACCTGCTAGCGTGACGGGTTGCGGTAGTAATTGGCTAAATGGTTGGATGGTGGTAGTTGATACGGCGGCATCTGCTACAACCAAGCCGCCTGTTGTTGCAGATACCACGGCTATTTTACGTCGATGGGAAAGTCGCGATAGCAATACAAGTATTACGATGGATTCTTCCAGCAGAACGTTTATTCGCTATACCAATTTGGGCACTTTAGCGCCAGCAGATAACTCCAGTGCGACCATTACGTTGCAAGTAAAAAATTGCACCGCCAATGCTCAATATGTGGTGACTATATCCGCTTCGGGAATGCTTACCAAAAAACAAAATCCGTGTACGAATTAAGGTGTTCGGCCATGAAAATTTTTAGCGGGAAAAAACAATCGGGTGTAGGTCTGATTGAGGTGCTGGTAACAGTACTGTTATTGGCAACGGGGTTGTTGGTAATGGCTGCATTACAGGTTCGATCTTTGCAATACAACCACAGTGCTTATATGCGCTCACAAGCGAATATTTTTGCGTACGATATTATTGATAGAATCAGGTTGAATCGACAATATTTTTCGTCATATTCTCTGAATTATTCTTCTGCCATACCAACGGGCAGTAGCTTGGCCGCAACAGATATGCATGATTGGGTCACCAATTTACAGCGTGTTTTGCCTAATGGAAAAGGTAAAATTCAATGTAACGTGAGTGGTATTTGTACGATTGGAATACAGTGGAGTGAAGTGCAAACTGCAGGTGAAACTTCTGAAGATACCTCTACGTTTACTTTTTCAACGCGAATTTAAGGAAACCTAATAATGAAAAAAATGAGTCAAGGTTTCTCGCTCATTGAAATGATGATCTCGGTTGTGTTGGGTTTGATTTTGATGAGCGGTGTTATTCAAATGTTTCTGAGTAGTCGAGCGGCGTTTAGCTCTCAACAAGCAATATCCAGAGTTCAAGAAACAGGACGTTTAGCAGTTGAATTTTTAGCGCGCGATATTCGTATGGCGGGTTTTTTAGGATGCACAAGTAAAGATGGTACAACGACATCGACGTTAAATAGCCCGACCACTTTCCCCAATGATTGGTTGACGTTTGTGATGGGCTATCACGTGACATCAAGCGCGAGCTCCATGCCTGCCACATCTGACTCGGGAATTTCACATACACCACTAAATGGAACGGATATGATTGTGATTCGTGGTGCTTCCATTTCCGGTGCAGTAACTACTGCAGTGAGTACCGACACTACGATTTACAGCAAAGTGGTTAGTACGAGTACAGCGGGTTGCGGTACAGGTTCGGATATGTTGAATGGCTTGTGTCCAAATGATATTGCGGTAGAAGCGAACTGTACTAAAGCAACTGTGTTTCAAATTACTGGCATTCAAAATACCGCGGGTGTGGCGAATATCACCCATGTTGCAGCCGGTACTCCGGGGAACGCAACAGCAACCTGGGGTGGTGCGCCTTCAGATACCACCAATGCTTATGCGGCGGGCGCTGAAGTGCTCAAAATGAACCGTATTATTTATTTTATTGCAACCGGCTCATCGGGCAACCCTACTTTATTTCAAAATGCCGCTGTTCGAAATACAACCACCGGTGCGGTTACATATCAAGATACGGAATTGCTCGATAGTGTTGAAAGTTTACACCTGACTTACGGTGTTGACACCAGCGCAACGCCCGATGGAATTCCTGATATTTATCAAGATGCTAATAGCATGAGCGCCGCACAATGGTCCAAGGTGTTAAGTGTGCGGGTGGAAATATTGGTGCGCAGTGCGGATAACAATGTAGTTTCAGAGCCGCAAAAATATACTTTTAATAGCGCTACAGTGTCACCGCCGGCAGGTGATTTACATTTACGTCAGGTATTTACAACCACTATTGGAATTCGTAGCCGATTGCCTTAATGCTTTGGTAATCACAGGACATATTTATGAATAATAAAGCCCATTATTTATCTCATTCGCACAGGCGGCAGCAAGGTGTTGTATTAATTGTTGGGTTAATTTTAATGTTGTTATTAACCCTTATTGGCATGTCGGCTATGCGTGGTAGCAATATGCAGGAGCTAATGACCAGTAATGTTAAAGATCGCAATACAGCTTTTCAGGCTGCTGAAGCATCTTTGCGTTACGCTGAAAATTTAATTGATACATCCACGTCAAATTGTGGCTCTTATAGTGGGGCAAATGGATGCTATGTCGATCAGAATACCATTGCCCCCGTTATGAGTTGGAGCTCAACGCAGTGGGCAAATAATTCTGTGGCGGCAAATGTTAATTTATCTGTGAGCCAAAATCCTCGCTATGTGATTGAAAAAATAACCAGCGCGTCAGTGGTTACCACTAGCACGGGGGGATCGGTTGAATTTGGTGCGCAATCAAGCGCTTCTAATACTTCAACCACCTATCGAATTACCAGTTTAGGTTATGGTGCTACATCAAATTCGCAAGTTGTTTTGCAATCAACTTTCCGAAGTCTTGCGCCGCCATAGGTTATACAACATGAAAATAGTCACGGCATTTACATTTATTTTTTGTTTTTTACGTAGTCAAGCTTTGGGGGTTGGTATGAGTCAGGCATCTAGACCACGTTCAGGTTTTATCAATGTTACAAAATGGTTCATTTCAGTAACCTCATTTGTATTAAGTTTGTGTATTACCCATAGCGCGAGCGCACTCAATTTGGCTCAAACGCCACTCTTTGTGGGGCAAAATGCAAAGCCAACAATTATGTTTGCTTTGTCTAAAGATCATGAAATTTATAAAGCGGCTTATCCAGATATTTCAAATTTAAATGGTGGCAAGCTCACCATGGCAGATACCACCTATCGTAACGACTTTACTTACGCAGGTTATTTTGATTCTGGTTGGTGCTACGACTACAACGCAAGCAGTTCGACAGTTTCAAGTCGGTATTTTGTTCCTTACTCTCAGACCTTAGATCATAAATGCGCTCAGAATACCGCTGCAGGGCATGGCCGTTGGAGTGGAAATTTCCTTAATTGGGCGACCATGAGTCGTCTTGATATTTTAAGAAAGGTTATGTACGGCGGTAAGAGAGCCGTAGACACATCGGCAACAGCAAATGCACCAGCGCAAACAATTCTTGAACGTGCCTATATCCCTAAAGATAACCATGCTTTCGGAAAAGTATTCTCGAATTTGCCCGCATCGGGAAGTTTACCTGCCAGTAGTGTGAGTGATTATACGCCCTATGATGGCCAAACCAGCATGAGTTTTTGTAATGTTTCCACTGCTTCAGATTCTACAGGGTACCCTGTAATACGTGTAGCAAGAGGCGCTTGGACTCAGTGGAGTCATACCGAAGTTCAGCAATGTCAATGGCGTGGTAGTGGCGGTAATA
>Ga0075014_100000065_pt1 | contig 35513 bp, 29 predicted proteins | sample AleBraG_ABR_2014_FD_71472 | JGI IMG/M metagenome (GOLD analysis project Ga0075014, IMG submission 71472) | Freshwater sediment microbial communities in response to fracking from Pennsylvania, USA - Alex Branch Run_MetaG_ABR_2014 | ecosystem: Environmental > Aquatic > Freshwater > Creek >... | reverse complement strand
CACGTTCTGCGGTCCGCCCTCGTGCCGAGCCGCGACCACTGCCAGTTCGGCCCCGGCATTGCTCGCGAAGTATTTGTCACCGGTTAGCCGCCATTTACTCCCATCCCGGCGCGCCACGGTTTCCACCGCCGCGCCCCGGTCTGACCCACCCTTGATCTCCGTCATCCAGGTTGCTCCCTGCCAGACACTGTCATCACGACGCAGCATGATGGGCAAGAACCGTGCCTTTACCTCTGGCTCACCGTACTTAGAGAGCGGGCATGCCGTGGACAGAGAGACCGTATACGGACACGCCAAGCCCGGGTCATAGAAGCCAGTAGCGTAGAGAAGAAGGTAAGCGGGTATCAGTGAATTCTGCTCGAAGACCCGCCAAAGAACGCCTGCCCGGTATCCGTGTTTCAGCAGATGCCAGTATTCGGGTGGGTAGAGGATTTCATCCACCCGCGCGCCCAACCGATCGAACATGCGTAGCCACGGTGTGCCGGCGCGGTCCACCGCGTCTGAGATCCCCTGCCCTTCGCGCTCGAACCACGCCTCATATTCCCGCAGCCAGTCTTGATCTGCAGAGATCCCGACCATCTGCAGAAACTGCACCGGAGAGCGCAAGACATCGAAGCTCATACCCAGTGTTCTCTCACCGGGCCGCAAATTTTGCAAGACCGGCCGAAATGTCCTTATCAAAATCGCGGCCGGAGTGGCATCGTTCTTGAGACTCTTCCGCTTAACGCGGAAAGCTGTTCGGCGTCCGGCAAACGATGGCTCCGCTCCCAACCCGCGACGCGCCGACCACCGAGCGCATGAACTCAAGGTTCACGGTGTCGCTGGCAGCCGGCACTTCGGACCATTTCGCTTCCAGCATTTCGAGACGTCCGCCGGGATCGGCGACGAAGTCCACCTCTCGCGTCCGACCTCGCGAGGAGTTCATCACCACGATCGTCGTAAAGATGCGCAAGAACCTCGCAGTCACTGTGTTTGCGGAAGCGATGACCACGCGCTTCGAGCTGCTGCCGCAATTCCACGTGGTTGTAGATTTCTCCATGCAGATCACAGCGACGGTTCGACCTTCGTTGTTGAGGGGCTAGGCGCCACCGACCAGTTCAATGATCGCCAGGCGGGTATGGCCGAGAACGCAGGAACCATCGAGAAATGTCTCGACGCCCGAACCGTCCGGACCGCGGTGCCGCAAGGCCGCTGGCGCCGTCCGCATCCAGCTGTGTTCCTCTTCACGAAGAGGAGATGCAGTGCGAAAGATACCCCATATGCCGCACATGTCAGGAGGCGCGGCGCCGCTGGACCGCTCGGTGAAATATGTCAGCCCACTGCTTCGTGATGAGATCCCAGGAGAACTGGCGCACGTGCTCCACTGCAGCCACCGAAAAGGAGCGCCGCAAATTCGAATCTGACAGCATCAAATCGAGTCTCTGAGCAAAGTCGGCATCGGATTCCACCAAGAATCCGGTTTTTCCCTGCACTACGTAGTCGGGACGGTAAATATTCATCGCGACTATCGGTAGGCCGCAGGCAGCGGCTTGCCCCAGTACCTGTGGGTGGCCTTCCAGGACGCTAGGAAATGCGAATACACTGGCACGGCGCATCTCACTTCCCAACTGAAGGGAAGTCACGTGACCCAGAAAGACAACATTCCGGCAGCCGAGTTCCGCAGCAAGCCGACGGCACGCGGCTTCTTCCTCGCCCTTCCCAGCTAGCCGAAACTCCACCTCGGGCCAACGTGCGGCTTGGCGTATGAGCAGCGGCACGCGTTTGCGCGCCTGCAAAGAACCCGCATAGAGCACACTCAAGCTGCTGCGACGCGAAAAGTCGCCGCTGGTCTCGGGGTAATAAAAGCGAGTATCAATCCCGTCGTAGATTGTTTCTGCGCGGATACCAAAGTGCTGCTGAATCGTCTCGGAAACAAATACCGAGTTTCCCAGGGCGACATCCGCCTCCCGCACCAGACGTTCGATAAAAGGACTCACAGTAGTGTCATTCATCATCATGACCATGTAAGTTACCAAGGCGGTACGGAGACGCAGCTGTCGCCGCAGGAAAACAAATGCCTGATCCATGGGGCCATAACGCGGAAAGAAATAGACGTCAGGCACCTGCGTTAGGACACGTGCCAGCATGCGTGCCGTGTTTCCGCGCCTGCCGTAGTGCAGCAGCCGCGTATTCTTGCGGGCGGCGATCCTCGGGTCTGGTGCCGTGCTGGTTAGCATGGTCACGTGAAACAAGTCAGCCGGAAGTCGGGCCACAATTTCCTTCACGGTAAGGTTCTGCGCATTGGTGTTGTCCGCATCTGCATGGGATGGCGTAAAGATCTGGATCAGTCGCTGCATGTCGCCTATACGTGGTCCCTTCTTGGTTCCGCGGAACGTTCGCTCACCTCTTGTCGCTGGCCGCCAGTCAACAGCATACGGAGCCTTTCCGCACTTATCGGTTGCCACAAACCGTTCTTGGGCTTTTCAGCTTGCTTGGCAAGCAAGTTAGGAATAGAAAGCAATTCCTCTTGGGAGAGCAAGAGATGACCAACCCCAGATTCGGCGTACTGCTGAACGTAGCCGTATAGCGAGCTTGGCATCCAAGCAGCGAGGAAACAAGGAACTCCATAGAGGGCGCAGTCGATGACGGTCGTCGACTCAAGCGTGATGCCAAACCAGGCGGACTGCATTAACTGAGGCGACAGGGGTCCTCCCACCACCTCTATTCTGCTCTGTTGCTCCTCAGGAAGAATTCGACGGATGAGGACCTCGCGCGCCCTCACACTCTCGAAAGGGTGCAGCTTGATCACTAATCGACGCCCGGCGTTCGCGGCCAGTGTAGCGAGGCGAGGTAACAGTTCCTGATAAACCTCTTCCGGGCGGCCACCTAAAGCTTCATACGGCTCTGAGAAAAATACAACGCAGTCGCGGGAGTGAACATCATGTTCGGATTGGGGCAAACTTTCCACGATGTGCGGCGCACCAATTTCGATCCGCTCGTCGGGCAATTTACACACGCGAGTCAGATAATCCAGTTCCATACGAGTTTTAGCAAGATAGATGTCGGACGACAGGTCTTTCAGCAAGAACCTGCCATCAAGCGCTCCATGGTGGAAACCAATCGTAGGCAAGCCACGTCCTCTACCCAGCAGCACAGGCAATCGGGTATACCAGTTGCTGTCGTCACCGCACAACACAGCCTGCACTGGTTCACGGCGCAGGACTTCGAGCCAGGCATCCCGGACCGCAAGCCCGTCAGAAAGCCACGTTGGGAAGCGGTCGAGCACTCCTAGGCGGGAGAGAACCGCAAACTCCGGCACACTCTCCAATTCGCGGCGCAGCGCAACCCATTTCTGGCGGAGCTCCGTAGATTCAGACTTCGAGCGTGCAACGCTAGCGTAGCTCGCCAGTGGCACGAGCTTGATATTTCGTAGAGACTTGAACTGCCTGCCGCTCTCGCGCGTGTAGACAAACAGAAAGGGCTGCTCTGGTAGGACCTTAGCGTAAGCAGCGGCCGAGCGCGAAACGTTGGTGTATGCGGTTGGCACCAGCACGCAAGGTTGGGCCACAGACGGCCTCTGGGGCGTCCAGCGGGCCCGCCACCGGAAATCTGCATCGTATTTATCGAAAAAGACTTGCACCAGCTGCGCAGGTGACAAAGTGCAGACCAGGCGGCGGTAGCGCCCGATGCGGCCGGACTTGGTGTCCAGGGTGGGGCGGCAAAATGCCGAGACACTTCGTCCGAGCAAAACGCCGAGGGCGTTGACCGGCCATTTCATCCGCGTGGCATAAAACTCCGTAACCGGGGCGAGATCCGGCATCATGCGGCGCAAGGCGAGCACGGCTTCTACCTCAGCATGAATCAGTAACGACGTCAGTTCCCACCAATCTACGCCGTGCCCGTCGAGGACCCGGCCACGCCACTGGCGCAGCAACTGCCCTGCTATGCGAGGGTCCTCCACGCTGTGACGAAACGATTCAAGGCGCAGCACACTACAACGAAGCTGGTTTTCCCAAGCCCGCGCAACCGATGCGGACGACTTGCCCAAATCCACGGCCAGGTCCCAGGATCGTTCGGTCCATGGACCACTGCGCGGAGAATCTTCGGGATGCAGCAGCAATGCTTTCACGTTCTTCTTCTCGGGTGCTTAATTCTTCTCAGTTCGAATACTCTGGGGCAAAGCGATCTGTCGCACTGCCCCGGAGAACAGACTTTTTCTTCTTACTAGCGAGTACGCGCGTTGAAAATCGGTCTTTTCGATGCCCCGAATGGAAGCCTGATTAGCGGCCACGCTGAAGATCCAGGGCGTTCTGCTCTGCGGGAGATAACGAGCGGCCAGCGCCGCGAGCGCTTGGCCGTAATAGCCCTTTCCCCGGACCGCGCCCGGCGTCCAGCAGTCAACAATCAATACTGCATCGCTGGAAGGAGCGACGAGCCGAACCTTCAATTCATCCATGGAGAAACCCTCGAAATCGCTCACCCAACAGAAATGGACGGGAGTTTCTTCGGCGAACAATACGAATCCGCAAGCTTCCTCCTTCCTTGCTGTCAGACGCTGCGCGGCACGAAGCAGATAGGTAATGGTCTCGTCGTCGTCCGCATAGGTCATGGCCGCTGTAGAGAGCGTCTCGAGATCAAGCGGCCGAAGAGTGAGGCCTTCCATGATTGGCTGCTTTTCGCCAGCCCACCGGGAGAAAACAACTTCAGTGCTCGAAAAAATCGAACTGCAAACCCTGCGTACTCCCCGTCCCAGTAGACTCAGTATGCCGCCTTGCCAATAGCGCGTCCGGATCGACTTCAGGCGACCAACGATCCTGCGGATAGCCGATTCAAGCCTGGGAGACTTCTTGATGGTCGCGACGGTACGGAAGCGCACGATTTCTGATGCATGGCGAGTCTTACTCTGGTTCAAGCTAAAATCTAACGTACTGCGAAAACTGGTTGAGAAACGTTCCTTGTAGCCCTCCGAGCCCACGCCCAGGTCGACCACATCAAGTTCAGGGACGTTGCAAGCGTCTGCCACGATGTTCGAGAGCAGGATGAGTCCCGGGGAGTAAGCAGCCATCTGGCTCTCGAAGGTCGGGAGATACCAGAACCATGATCCGCCGAACCGGAATCCATAGTTCCACGCTATGGGCCGTCCCGCCAGACTCAAGTGCGACAGGCAAAGCCAGCCCGCATTCGAGAGCAGGCGCGCCAGTTCGCTCAGGAAATCCCGGCGGTCCTGCCGCATCAGATTGCTGAGCCGTTGGGTAGCGAGAAAACGTCCAACGTGCGTATTGGCAAACCCTTCCAAGGCTGGCCTGACTTCATCCCATGTCCGCAAATGAGATACCCTGATTGCGCCTTGCGATTCCAAGTTCCGAACTTGCCGGCGCACTTTCTTACTGGCGAGGAGGCCCGTTTTCATTTCCCGGCGAGCATCCGCATCCCCGAGCAGGACCTGAGCGCAGACTTGCGCAGGCCTGCAGAAAATGTGAAACCCGTGGGACGCCGCTGCTGCCCGAAGGGCAGGCACGGTCGGTGAATTGTCGGGTATGCTTGCCAGCACGAGGCGCGTCCTCCTTTGCACCCGAAGTTCCCCGAGCACCGCCTCGACAACCAACATATGCCGATCAGGACGGCTGACGAAGTCACAATAATCCGAAGTCGTGGCTGCCAGAAAACTCACTTCTGAGTTGCCATCCCTGGTAGCCAGCGATACCACACCCACCAGCTCGCTTCCCTCATAAGCTAGGAACAACCAGGGCCTGAACCAGTTCCCATAGGCGGATTGCATCGCGAATGCCCATTCCCAAGTGTAGAAGACCTGGGGCCGCTCCATTTGGAGTGCCAGCTCATTCCATTGGCGCCGGAGTTCCGGATCGGCAGGAATCTCCTGCAACTGCACTAAGCGCAAGTTGGATTCCCCCGCGCAGCCTGCGCCTTAGTGAATACGTAGTAATACCACTCTGTGGCGTAGCGGCAGCTGGTCCGAGGATAGTCATCACCCAAAGCTCGCACCATTCGAAAACCAAATCTGCCCAGTTCTTTTTCGACGTTTTCTGGTGCTGCGCAATGAGTCTCTAAGCCACCGTGAGCGCTGTCGTACATATACCCTTCCCCGCTCCAGAAAGCTCGCGCGCCCACGCGACTCGCGGCACGCACGCCGGTTTTGACAATCGCTTGTCCGAATGCCACCATAGCACGCATCACAATCAGCATGCTGAGCATCGGACGGCGAAGCGCCGGCAGCAGAGAAGTCAGGCGTTTAGCCATTTGTTTCAATCGTTCTTGGTTCCAAGATGGTCGCACCAGCACAGCCCTCGGGTTATGCGAGGAAAAAATGAGAATGCCATCGTTCGACAGCACTCGTCCAATTTCGCGCAAGCAGGAGAATCGATGCTCATCCGGGATGACATAATCCATCCCATTAAACGCCATCACAACCGCGTCGAAGCTCTTATCGGAAAAGGTTAACAGTTCCGCCGCGTTCATGGCGTGAAACTCAAGGTCGGGAAACTTCTGTCGGCAGATGGCGACCATTTCCGCGGCGTAGTCCACACCAACATAGCGCCTGGCAATCGACGCAAGAAACGGAGTCGTTCGGCCCCCGCCCACCCCAAGATCCAGGATCGACATACCGCTCCTCAGGAAGCTCTTAAATAGCAATTCCTCACACGGAGTCAGGTAATTGAGCGCGGCATAGTGCGCCGCCACAGCGGGGGTGTCGTACACATGCAAGTTCGGATCTGGAGTTCCATCGATCACAACGATGTGGCGCGCCCTGCGACCGGCTGAGCTTCAAACGCGACTACCTGAGGCCGGCGCAGCCGACGATAGAAGCCCGACATATGCGCCTCCAACTCGGATAGCTGCATGTTCGCGGTGATATGAACACGGGGGATCGCGTAACGCGAAAGCCGTGCGCCGAAACCGCCTCCCCAATTAACGAAAGCGCACTCAAAGCCAGCGCGTTCCGCGCACGCGATCTCGCGCGCGCGGACTGAGCTAGGTTCTCCGAAAGGATAGGAAAAGGCCCAGATCCGGCGGCCGAGCATGCTTTCGAGCGCCTGACGGCTCTCGATCATCTCCGCCAAGGCAGACTCGTCGGACTGCTCCGCGAGTACCGGATGACTCACTGTATGCGCACCAACCGTCATCCCAGCCTGCGCCAACTTCTCCAACTGCGCCCGTGTCATCATGAAAAAACGCTTCTGGAATCCATCCTGCTCTTGCTGCTCATCGGAAAACCCAATCCTTCTACGAAGACTGGCGACAAAATCCAGTCTCGCGTCGCGCTGCAGCCTAGACAAACGTCGCACGAGATCCCACCAGAGGATCCTGCGCTGTGGTTTCTCCCTTAGATAGGTATGCATTTCGAGGCTATCGAAAACGGCTGGGCCCTGTGGAGCCGCCATCAATATCAAGTAGAGTTCCTCGTACCAGAGCATCCGCGGCAAAGTGCCGACAGACGCCTGGGTAACAAAGAAGAGGCAGGAAAGGTCTTCGTCCCGGAGGATCGGCACCATGTCGGTCAGCTGATTGACAAGTCCGTCGTCGCAAGTGAGAAGCACGGCACGCGACGGCAGTTCCCTACCCTCCGCTAACCATGACGAAAAATCGACGGAGGCGATAACCTGAAAGTGCGCTTTCAACCAGCGCAACTGTCGCTGAAACGCTTGGGCACTCAACAGATTGCCGTCCAGCACTGGATCGGTCGAGCGATAGCCTTGGGGCAGAATTCCGTGGTACGTCAGCACACAGAGATCGCCCTGGGCAGCGAGGTGGCGAAAATATCCCGCACTCGCCAGCAGCGGATAGACAACCTGCCTCAAGACGGGGCTCACAAGTCTCATAATTCGGAAACGAGATCCCAACTCAGAGGGGTTCCCCGTTCGATCTCCCGCGCAGCGCGTTTGCCGACAATTTCTGGCAAATATCTGGTGTGCAAGCCGTATCCGGGCCGGATTGAGCGCAGGTTCGACGCGCTGAAAACCTCGCCCTTACTCATGTCCTCGACCACGAACAGCGAGCGGCGGAAGGTCAAGCTGTTCTTCTCCCGCTCACCCGGCCCGAATTGTGGAACGCCCAGAGACTTCTCGGCTATGCGCACCGCATCCACCATCGCCTTGAACTCGTGCGGCTCGAGGGAGAACGCACCGTCGGGTCCACCGTCAGCGCGGGAGAGCGTCAGGTGCTTTTCAATGATGCATGCGCCCAGCGCCACCGCCGCCACCGGAACCGCAATGCCCATGGTGTGGTCGGAAAGGCCCACCGGCACATCAAAACGGCGCGCCAGTTCGGGAATAGTGCGCAGGTTCATTTCTTCGGGCGCGGCCGGATAAGCGCTGGTGCACTTGAGCAGCGCGATTTGGCTTGCCCCCGCCTGGCGCGCCGCTCGCATCGCCTCGTCAATCTCTTCTTCTGTCGCCATCCCGGTGGACATGATCAGAGGCTTGCCGGTCCGCGCCATCTTCTGGATGAGCGGGATATCGACTATTTCGAACGATGCGACTTTGTGTAGAGGAACATCCATCTTCTCTAGAAAATCCACCGCCGAAGCATCGAACGCGCTGGAGAAGCAGTCCATACCCAGGCGATTCGCGGCCTTTTTGAGCTTCGGCTGCCACTCCCAGGGAGTGTAGGCCTCGCTATACAGGTCGTAGAGTGTGCGTCCGTCCCAGAGTGTCCCTCCCTGGACTTGAAACAAATCCCGATCGCTTCGTAGCGTCATGGTGTCAGGCGTATAGGTTTGAAGCTTGACGGCGTCGGCCCCCACATCGTGTGCTGCCTCGATAATCTTGACTGCTGTTTCATAGTGCTGGTTGTGATTCGCAGACAGTTCTGCAACGATGTAAGCGCCCTGACCGAAACCGACGATTCGACGGCCGATTTGCATGGTCTATTTCAACATCCACGCTGCATACTAAACGATTGAACGCACCAGTTGGAACGGTTCTGCAGCTGCACACCCTGCAACACTGCCCCATCGCTGCGCGATGGCCCGCAGCGCCTCCGGGGAACGGGGGTGCGGAAACGCGCGAGACTCGCTCTCATAACAGGCCATGGCGTCGATCTTTTGTTCTACATAAGAAACAATGTTTACAAACACGTTGGGCTGAAATGGCGGAGCGAACTGCTGGAAAGCCCATTCCGTCGAGGAGGGCACTTCGAAGAGATAAACCTCGCGTACTGGAAACCCGTGCCCCGGGCGGGTCGCGGTAAGGACCGCGCGATGCACAATTCCATGGTCGATATTTAGGTCTCCTCCGTGATGCGTATAAATGCGTTCAGGGGAGACTTCTTGTACGCGCCTCTCGACTATTTTGACCACATCTAGCAGGGGCATGGAATCGAGCCGGTTATCAGGCAGCCCGTGCAGGCTGAGATCCTTGGCCCCAATCAAGCGCGCCGCTTGCCGGCTTCGCTCATGTAAACCGTCGACCTGCGAAGGATCGGCCTCCTCTCGTTTGTCGAACCGGGAGGTCATGCCCTCCGCAAGCAAAGAGATGAAAACTTCGTGGCCTTCGTGGGCAAGGCGTGCCATCGTCCCCCCACATCCCAGAACCTCGTCATCGGGATGGGCAGCGACTACCAGAACCCTCATTCCATTTGCTCCTTGTCCGTGCGAGTGATCTTGACCTCCGCTAGGATCCGGCCGTCATGAAGGGCCGCGCGCCTGAATTCATAGCGAAAACCTCCCTGTAGCAGGAAGGCCGGCGGATAGCCCTCGGCATCAACCATCCGAATGTGATCGTACAGTTGATCGAGAGAGGCCGGAACACGGATTTCGCTCTCTTCCGGCTTGCGTCGTTTGAAGAAAACCGGCTCGCCACTCTGCGGCACCGGACAAGGCTCCCGCGCCACTATTTCCCTGATAATCTTGCCAGAGAGCCAGGTCGCCCGCACATAGATCTCCTCCGCCGTCCCGTCGAGCGAAAGCGATTCTTTCAGGTACACAGGACCTGCATCGATCTCGCTCGTCATTCGCAGTGCGCTCAGCTTGGTTTCGCGGTGTCCACGCAAAATCAAGTTTTGCAGCGGGCTGCCGCCGCGCCCGTAGGGAACATCTGTCATATGGAAGCAAACGCACTCGAAGGAATCGACGATTTCAGATGCAACCTTCCACGACCAGTGCAGGAAGAACAGGTACCGGGGATCAAACTGACGGACGGACTCCAGAGACAGCTGCTCGGGCTGGGCAATGAACCGCCATTCGCCTTCCAGTTTGCTAAGCTGTTCGTCGTAGACACGACGGTTCCATGACTTGCAACCCAAGACGAGGTAGCGTTTCGCCGTTGGCATTGATTTATCGGAACGCACGCCTTTCTAGGATCTTCTCAGAACATAATGGAGAGTGGACTTCCCTTTTATCTCCTCGGCGCCGACCTTCGTGAAGCCTGCTTTCTCGAAGGCACGTGCGGAGACTATATTCTCTAGTCTAACGTGAGCATGCAGCTGTTGGATCCCCTGGGTCTCGAACGCTGCCCGGCAACCCACCTCAATGAGGCGTGGGGCCAGGCCGATTCCTCGAAAAGCGCGATCCAAGCTGATGTCAATTTCTGCTTCCCCAGCCTTCGCTTCATCAAAACGAACCTGGCCCACGGCAACATCACAGGCATCAAAGGCGAGGTAGATTCGGCTTCTGTGGTCCTGCAACCTACTTTCAAGCCACGCGCAGTGATCCTCCCACCCGATCGGATCTGGGGAGAACGACGAATCGCGAACCGCCCGATCATTCGCCCATTCCCACAGCAACCGGCAATCTGCGACCCGGGCGTCCCTTATTCGTAACACGGCGGTTCTAAGGGACAGAACCACTCGCTTGGCACCAAGCCCGTCTACTAGGTGGCGCCCGATGTCGGACATCGATCTACGGGCCTCTTGCGCCAAGCGCAGCGTCCGCAGCCAGTTCACAATTATGCTCGGCTTAAGCTCAGCTCCCCACCCAAGGTTGATGGCCGCTCCTCGTCTGCCCAACTCCTCTGCGACTGCCCTCTGATTCTCCGCAGTAACAACGAGCAGGGCCGGCAGCCCAAGGAAGCACATCTCCCAGCTAGTGGTCCCAGCTGCAGCGATCGCCAAGTCGGAGCCCGCCATCAGGTCTGGCATATTGACGACATCTGCCCTCAAACGGATACCCAGATTCTTACTTTGAATCCACTCGTCCAGTTCTAGTAGGTGAGGGTTGGTGCCACCCACCACGACCGTAGTCTCCCATCCGTCCTCTGGCGGAATCGCCTCGAGAATCCGTTGCGTTATGTTGTTTGGGTCGCCGCCGCCCATTGTGACTAGCAAGGATTTGCCCAGTCTCGAGACTTCTCTTTGCCACCCACGCCACGCTCCAAATTCACGCCGCAGCATCGCGTAGCGGCAACCAAGAAGGAGTACAGTGTGGGAGCCACGATTCGCGTAGAGCGCCTCGTGCGCGTACACATTCTGGTTGAGGACAATATCAGCTGGGTACGAGCCAGCATGGCCGTAGTCATCAACGAATAGAACCTTAAGACCGGCCTCCTTCAAGATGTCCTGGTAATGGCCGCCAAACTGGTAGCCGTCGATGACGACCCATCGGGCCGCGCGACAGCCAGCGAGAACCACGGTTTGCCTTGCGTCGTCGGCACCACCCGCCATGGCCGCTATCCTAACGACTTCAAAGCCCTCTGCTGTTAGCCGCTTCTCAATGGCCGGCGTGGTCTCCGCCATGGCGAAGATTGCGCGTCCTCCAGCGTCTTGACAGGCCTGCGCGAGAGCGAGACATCGCATTACGTGGCCCGTGCCAATCGACCCGCTGGCATCGCAGCGCAGAAGAAAGGAGCAGTCAGGGGTCATCCTTCGTCCAGAGCCTTTTGCCGAATGTGGAAGTTTTTCTCGGCAAGCGCTGGCTCCGATTCGAGCAGACGAAGCACGTCGCGCCAAGTGAAATCGACGGAACCGCCGAGTCGGGCGTAGATCGCCTGCAAAAACTCGAGATCTTCGGGCGTGTCTAGCGTCCAACGATTGCCGCTGTGGTCGCACTCATCCTTCACGGAGAGCAGTTGAAACTGGTCAGGATTCTGGTAGAGGTACGGCGTCACATGAGCTCGCTGGTAGGGCTCCGATGCTTCCCGCCAAGCACGTTCAAGGGCAGAGAAGGTCATGACTTCGGTATCGAGCCCGCGAGGATAGGTCCGTTCCAGCACGTTGCTGGCATAGTCGGGCCGCTTGTTGAGAAATTGCTGGACTGTAAGGTCGGAGACTTCGGGGTCGATGAGCGGACAATCAGCGGTGATGCGGACGATCGCCTCTGCATGGGAGTTGCGCGCCGCCTGATAATAGCGGTCGAGAACATCGAGCTCACTCCCCCGGAATACTTGTGTGCCACAGCGCACCGCTTCCTTGACCACCATTTCGTCCTGGGTCTCTAGCGTGGTTGCGATGAGTAAGTCTTCGATGCTGCGACATTGGCGAACTCGGCAAATCACGCAAGCCAATACCGAGCGCCCCCCCAGATCGCGCAGCACTTTACCGGGAAGGCGGGTGCTTCCCATTCGGGCCTGAACGATGGCGAGGATCTTCATGATTGAAAGTTCTCGAGCGCGATGGCGGGCGGCGCAACTTCGGAGACGTTCACCTCGCTACGATTCTCGCCAGTGTGTTCCAGATCCCTCGTTCACGAACTACTTCTTTCAGGCGCTTGGCTCCGAGCCGAAGGCTGGACTCTGGCAGTTCCGGAAAGTAGCCCACTTTATGGGCTGTGCGACGACTAACCAGCCGACCCCCGATCTTCTGCTCATACACATGGCCCGCAATGTACACCCTCGGTTTCTTGCTCGCGTTCAACACGCGCGCGGCCCTGCCCACGTACTCGGAAGCGAGTTCGAGATTGTAGTGGCCGTGGAGAATCTTGACCGCTCCGTTGAGATATCCCTGGCCTCGAAACTTACAGTTGTATTCCCTGGTCAGCGTCGCGATTCGAACATCACTATGGTAAGCGGCAACCCGGAAAAACGGCTGGTCGTTCAGTTGCTCACCTGACTTTACCTCGAGATACTCCTTGTACAAATCACCCCACTCGCGTAGAAGGCGGTCCATCTGGTCCGAGCGGCGATACAAGAAGACGCCGGTATTGAACTCGGGAAAACTGCGGGGGATGTCGCTGCGCTCGTAGCGCTTGTGCCAATCGGTGTTCAAGTACTCCTCGTGAGTGGCCGCGCAATCAAAGCGATCGAGCAAGGGAAACAGTTCGGAAACCGCCTCGACCACGTAGGTGTCGGCGTCGATAAATAGGGTTCGTTCGTACGGCGTTTCCCTCATCAGCCGGGTCTTGTCGTAGAAACCATCCACGGTGGGAGTCACTGGGACAACGTTGTCGAAATATGGGGTCTCGACCGGAAATTGAGAGAACAGGGTAATCGGCAGATGGGGCATTGCGCGCTTGAGACTGGCGGCAGAAGTGTGCAGCAGGCCGAGGTACTTCGGATCCTGGGTAATGATGTAGATGGCACCGAAACCCGCGTCTGCGCCCCGATTCATGCCGGGATTATAGCAAGGGGTGCGGATGATGCGATGGAGAGGAATGCTATGAGCGGGGCCTTGGCGCGAGCGGGCAGAATCGAGATGAACCGAGGCCTACGCTCAATTCGCTTTAGGCGTCATGACCAACCATTCCATGATTGCGGGACGGCGTTCGCTCAAAATCAAAAACCTCTCGTTCGTGTTAAAGCGGTCGAGCTGCGGGTAGCGGTACGTATGAGCCTTCTCGATGTCATGGGTGCTCTTGACGGACCGTATCTCATGAGTCCGTCGGAAGCGATCGCGCAAATTCACACTGATGTCTATGTTTACAAAATCGTGCGTCTCAACGACGACATGGTGATCCGATAGATGCTGCACAACCTGATCGTTAAAGAGATCGGCTTCGTAGCCTTCGCAGTCACAGATAATGAGGCCCTTTCCCCCCAGGGGAATGGAGCACAGCAAGGTCGGATCGCAGAGACTCCCAATTCGGACCCTGCCGGCGACTCCGTTGACTTGAGCCATCGCCCCGCAGAGACTTCGGGCCTTGTCATCCGTGTCGAAGGCATGAACTATGGCATCGGGACACCTGAGTGCCAATCCGACGGCATAGTATCCCTCGGCGCATCCTATGTTGACGATCGCGGAGTAATTCTTCCTAAGCAGCGCTTCGAGAGGCGCGTGCAACTCCGACTCGTAGGAGCCAAGCAACTTTGGCAAAAGCATGCTGCCAACCGATTGCAAGCCGGGATAGCGAAGACCTTTGAACGGGCCGGAGGACACCTGCGGGTCCGGGAACAGCTCTTGCGCTATTCTTGCTACTGTTTCGTCCCTTGCGGACTCTTGCCGCACCAGGCGGGCGTGGCCATGCACCTGGCTCAACTGGCCCGCAAGTTTGCCGCACATTCGATACACGGCCCAGGCGATGGGATTCTTCGCCGTCGACGACACCAGTTGCTTGATGAGCTTTCTCATTCGAGACCAGAAATGGACCGCGAGCGGGGAGGAGTTATGTTCGACGTTTGCGCGGAGAACACGCGCACATTAGCGGGCATAGTGGGTTAAGACCTTGCCAAGCGCCTGCACTACATCCTCCACATCCTGATCCGTCATCCCGTGAAACATGGGCAGGCTGATCAACTGTTCATAGGCGCGCTCCGCCACAGGATACTCCCCGCCCTTGTAGCCGAGGCGGTCGCGATAATACGGGTGCAGGTGAACCGGGATATAGTGCACATTGACGCCGATGTTCTCCGCCCGCAGGGCGTGGAAGATCTGTGCGCGGTCGGCGCGCAGCCGCGCACCCTCGATCCGAATCGGATACAAATGCCAGGCCGGATTCACTTCCCGACGCACCGTAGGCGGAATGACTCCCGGTATCTGGCGAAATGCCGCCGTGTAGCGGTCCGCGATTTCGCGCCGGCGCGCCAGATTCGACTTCAACTTCTTCAGTTGCGACAAGCCGAGAGCACACGCAATGTCCGTGAGGCGATAATTGAAGCCGAGATCCACCATTTCGTAATGCCATTGTCCAGCAGTTTGACGCTGCCGTGCGTCCGTCGAAATTCCGTGGTTGCGGAACCGGCGTAGCTTCTCGGCAAACTCCTGGTGGTTTGTTGTAACCATTCCACCTTCGCCGGTGGCAACATGCTTGACGGGATGAAAACTAAAGACCGTCATATGCGCCACGCCGCCAGTGCGACGGCCCTTGTATGCCGCACCCAGAGCGTGACAGGCATCCTCGATCACGGTCAAACCATGCTGACCAGCCACCTGGAGGACCGCATCGAGGTCGGCGGGATGACCGGCATAGTCTACCGGCAGAACCGCTCGCGTTTTCGGCGTGATCCGCGCCGCGCACTGGTCTGGGTCTAAGTTCAGAGTGTCCGGGCAAACATCGGCAAAGACCGGCTCCGCCCCCTGATACAGGACACAATTTGCTGTAGCGGCAAACGTCAGGGGAGACGTAATGGCTTCGTCACCGGGACCCAGGCCGGCCGCGCACGCTGCGCCATGCAATGCAGCCGTTCCTGAACTGAAACTCACCGCGAATTTTGCACCCACCTCCGCCGCAAAGGCTTCTTCGAACTCTGCCACCTTGGGTCCCGTGGTGAGCCAATCGGAGCGCAGAACCTCGACCACCGCTTGAATGTCATCTTCGCCAATGGACTGGTGACCGTACGGCAGCAAGGTCTTGCGTACCGGTGTTCCGCCATCGATAGCGAGAGCGTCTGGGCGAGTAGATATCGAACTCATCGTGCACATTCACTTCTTCAACGAGCGAAGGCGAGGATCACGCCGAAACCGGCGTTGGACGTGATTCCGGCCCAGCAATCAGTTCAAGCAATTCTTCATGGGTTAGCCACATATCATTGGTATCGCTGCCATATCGGAATCCGTCCGGGAGCGTCCTGCCGGTCGCCCAATTGGCCTGGTCCCACCACGGATGCGCCGGCTGAATCACGAACATGTCATCCAGCGCGGCGGCGTTGCGCGCCTCGTCTTCGGAAACCAGCACCTCGTGCAGTTTCTCGCCGGGGCGTATGCCGACGTTCTCAATCGTGCAACCGGGCGCGATCGCTCCCGCCATGTCCAGAAGCTTCATGCTGGGAATTTTGGGAACGAAGATTTCACCACCGTGCATGCGCTCAATACAGTGAATCACGAAGCGCACCCCCTGCTCGAGTGTGATCCAGAAGCGCGTCATGCGCGGATCGGTTAGCGTGATGCGTCCCGTTTTGCGTTGCTCGAGGAAAATGGGGATCACGCTGCCGCGGCTGCCGACGACGTTGCCGTATCGGGCACAGGCAAAGCGCGTGGGATGCGTGCCGGAATACGCATTGGCCTGCACGAACATCTTTTCCGCACAAAGCTTGGTGGCGCCGTAGAGATTGACGGGATTCACGGCCTTGTCCGTGCTGATGGCGATGACACGTTCGACGCCACAATCGATGGCGGCATCAATCACATTCCTGCCGCCCATGATGTTGGTCTGAACCGCTTCGAACGGGTTGTACTCGCAGGCCGGAACCTGTTTCAGAGCGGCCGCATGTACAGCAACGGTCACGCCGTCAAAGGCGCGATGCAAGCGCTGCGGATCGCGCACATCGCCGATAAACCAGCGTACGGTGGCGTGATCGTAACCGGCCACGCGCATGTCGTGCTGCTTGAGTTCGTCGCGGCTGAAGACGATCAGCTTCTTCGGCCGAACCTCCCGCAGCATGATCTCAAGAAATTTCTTGCCAAAAGAACCCGTACCGCCGGTGACGAGAACCACCTGTTCTGACCAATTCATCGCTAATTCGTTGTCCCTCTATAAGCGGATCCCCTAGCAGGAGGACCTGAGCGCTGGCCGCTGAAGATCGGCCATGCCCGCTTTTTCCCAAGGAAAGCCGTCTGCCAGTATACCCTGATCCCACGGCTGTCTCCGGGGCCAAAGGACCTGCCAGTGCCGTAAAAGACACACCGCCTGTTCGCTGACAATGCTAGAATTTGCATTAACTTGCTCGCTATCAGAGAGCAGCTACGACAAGCCTCTCCGGTTGTCAGGGAGTAAAGATGGAGTCCGGTCCGATCATTCCCGCAAGTAATCAGATCCTGCGCGAGCTTCATCCCAGCGGCAGTGATATGCGGGTTCCGGGCGGTCCCTACCCAACCATTTCCGTCCACGATTCGGTGCTGCGCGACTACTTGCGCGTCTTGATCAAGCGTCGCTGGACGATTCTCGCCTGTCTCACGGTGATTCCGCTCCTCGTAGGCATTGCCAGCCTGCGCATGACGAGAATCTATGAGGCCGTGGGACAGTTGGCCATCAACAAACAGGATCCCGGCGCGGTCAACCTGCGCGATATGAACGGGAATTCGATGGATCTTTACGATCCGTCGGACATCGAGACCGAGGTCCAGATTCTGCAGAGCGACCTGCTAGCCTTGCAGGTCATCCGGCAGCTCAACCTCGACCACCGTCCCGATTTCGGCGGTTCCTCCGCACCGGCCGTGGCCGACAAAACGGTTCTTTCGGGCGAAGCGCCCATGGCGGATTCGGCGCAGACATCGGCTCTCCTCGGCTCATTTCGCAGTGGCTTGCGAGTCAACAGCCGACCTAATACAAGAATCATCGAGATCCACTACTCTAGTCACGATCCCGTGCTCGCCGCCCAGGTCGTCAATGCTCTGGCGCGAACTTACATCGAACAGAATTTCAAGACCCGCTACGAATCCACCATGGAAGCCTCCGACTGGCTGAAAACCCAGCTCGTCGACCTGCAGATGAAAGTGGAAACGTCGCAGGAAAAGCTGGTCAAATACCAAAAAGCCCACGAGATTTTGGGCGGCGACGAGAAACAGAACATCATCACCAGTAAGTTGGAAGAGTTGAACCGTTCCCTGACCGCGGCGGAGTCGGATCGGATGCAGAAAGAGGCCACCTACCAGGTCGTGGCATCGGGTGACGCGGACGCAGTCAGTTCCGCGCTCTCAAGTGGCTCGGCAAACGCGCAGGGCACTCTGCTGGATAAACTCCGCAGCCAGCGTTCCGACCTTCAGATTCAAGCGGCGGAATTGAGTACCCAGTTCGGCCCCGCCTATCCGAAAGTGACGCAACTTAACAACCAGCTCAAGCAGGTTCAGGCCGAGATTCAAATCGAGATCAAGAAGGCCCAGAAAGGAATTCACGATCAATACCAGGCCGCCGTACAGCGCGAGAACCTGCTGCGCGCGGCCATGGAGAAGCAGAAGCAGGAAGCCAACAAACTCAACGAAAGCGCCATTGAGTACAACATGCTGAAGCGTGACGTAGACAGCTACCGCCAGCTCTACGACGGCATGATGCAAAAGCTGAAGGAAGCCGGCGTCACGGCCGGCCTGCATTCTAATAACATCCAGTTCTTCTCGCCGGCGCGCACTCCAACTTCTCCCACCGAGCCCAACATCCCACGCAATCTCATGTTCGCCGTGCTGCTGGGCCTGACATCGGGCATTGGTTTGGCGTTCTTGCTGGAGAGCCTGGACAACACGGTGCGCACCACCGAACAGGCACAGATGGTCTCAGGGCTTGCTTCGCTGGGCATGATTCCACTGGGTACGCGGGTTGAAGAACGGCGCGGGTCCCGCCAATTGGCGATTGCCACTTCCCGCGAGGCCGTTGAGTTGATCACGCATTCCCGGCCCCAGTCCCAAATGGCGGAATCGTATCGCGCGCTGCGCACTTCCCTCCTGCTCTCGTCCCTCGGCGCTCCGCCCAAAATTATTCTGGTGACCAGCGCTCTACCCGAAGAGGGCAAAACGACTACCAGCCTCAACACGGCCGTGGTTCTGGCCCAGAAGGGTGTGCGTGTTCTCCTGGTAGACGCTGACATGCGCCGTCCCAGCATCCACAAAACTTTAGGCATGGCTCCCCGCGCCGGGTTGAGCAATGTCCTGACCGGCTCGGCCGACCTGCAGCAGTCGATTGTGCGCTCTTCCGTGCTGCCGAACTTCTTCATCCTGCCGGCGGGAACGCCGCCGCCGAACCCGGCAGAGCTGCTCGCCTCGCTTGAGATGAAGACTGTGCTCGCTCAATTGCGCGAGCAGTACGACCATATCGTGATCGACACACCCCCAACGCTCTCGGTAACGGACGCCGTGGTGTTAGCCACCCGCGTGGATGCGGTGATTCTGGTGATCCGCTCGGGCAAAACCACCAAGACTGCCCTGCGCCGCGCCCGCGACGTTCTGGCGCAAGTCAATGCGCGGGTGACCGGCGTCGTATTGAATGCCGTCGATCTCACTTCACCCGACTACTACTACTATTACGAATATCAGCGGAAGTATGGCATGCGTTATTACACTAACGAGGATGCGCCGCCGCCCGACGAAACCGTGCCCAAGGCTTCCTCTGCTAGCAGTTAGGCCGCGGGTTCGACTTACTGACTCCAATCCGACCCCATGACAATTTCGCTCGGCGCAAACTCCCGCAAGCTTGCTTTTGCCGGAGCGAGCCTTCTCTTTGTGGCCCTTGCCAGCGGCCTCAGTCTTCGCATTTTTCTCGCCGAGACCGCCAGCCAGAGTGAGCAGCCGGCAGCCTGGCTGCGCGCCGTGCGGCTGGTTCCTGAAAACGCCGCCTATCACAATCAGCTGGGTAACTACGAGTTGCTGCTCAACAATGCCGGGTTGGCCATCCACGAGCAACAGACCGCGGTTCGCTTGAATCCGTTTATGGCTAGCTACTGGTTCGACCTGGCCCGTGCCGAGCAAGTCACCGGCCGGGTTGACGAGCAGGAGCGAGCTCTGGTAAATGCGACACTCGCGGAACCGACCGCCCCGGAAGTGGCCTGGGAGGCGGGCAACTTTTTCCAGGCCCGCGGGGAGCAGCAAAAAGCACTCGCACAATTTCGCCACGTCATGGAAAGCGATCCGACTATGACTCCGGACGCCCTCGCCATGGCGTGGCGCATCCAGCCCGATGCGCCCAAACTCCTTGCGGAGGCGATTCCGCCCAAGGCGGATGTGCAGCTGGACTTTCTTTGGCTTCTAGTGGCGCGCAACGAAGTCGACGCGTCCCTGAAAGTGTGGGCGTCGATCGCCGCTCTCCGCCAGCCAGTGAACCCGGAGCGGGGAGCGTCCTATGTTGATTACCTCCTGGCCCAGCAACGTCCGGACGCAGCTCTGGCAGTGTGGCAGCAGCTGGCGCCTGTGGCCGGTCTTACTCCCTACCTGCCCAATGACAATCTCATCGTGAACGGACGCTTTGAACTGGCACCGCTGAATCGCGGCCTGGACTGGCACTACATCTCGAACCAGAACGTCCGCCTCGTTCTCGACGCTACTGAGTTTCAGGAAGGCACCAAGTCCCTGGTCATTGAGTTCACGGGAGGCGGCGTGAACGAGGCAGGAATTTACCAGTTCATCCCGGCCAAGCCCGAGACCTCCTACGAATTCACTGGACATTTCAAGTCCGACGAACTGGATGGCGCGGGTGGCCTTCGCTTCTCCCTGCAGGACGCCTACACCAATGCCGTTCTCTATCAGAGCGACGACCTTCGCAGCCCGGGAAGCTGGCGCACCGCCGGCGGGATATTTCAAACCGGCGCCTCCACCAGGCTGCTCGCTCTCCGCATCGTGCGCGTGCCGCCAGGAAATGCCATCCACGGCAGATTGTGGATCGACAACTTGCAGTTGATCGCCCGCCCCGATCAGAGCACAACGCCATGACGGCCGCTTCCCTTCCCGAGACGCGAGAAACGTTGTCCGGCGTCCTCCGTCCACGAACCTTGCTGGAGTCCAACCAGATCCTGTTCTACGCGACCTTCGGGCTGTTGCTGCTGGCTCCGCTGGCCTTTGGTGCCACCGAGTCTTGGAGTGCTTTCGCCCTACAGGCCGCCTCCGGATGCTTGCTTCTGTTCTGGGCCTGGAGGCAGATCAGGCAGGGCGAGATTTATGTTCGCTGGAATCCGCTGTTTGCTCCCATGCTGGTATTCGCCGGCCTGATTGCGGTTCAACTCCTCCTGGGCTTGACTGTCTATCGTTACGCGACTGGAACAAACGCGCTGCTTTATCTCAACTACGGGCTGCTTTGTTTTCTGGCGGCTCAAGGGCTGTCTTCAGGAAAAGAGGTTGGGAGGCTCGCTGCGGTCATCTCCGCTTACGGGCTGCTGGTCTCCCTGTTTGCTCTGGTGCACAGCCTGAGTTCCAACGGCAAACTCTATTGGCTGCGCACACCCCGCAGCGGCGGCTGGATCTACGGACCCTACGTCAATCACAATCATTACGCGGGCTTGATAGAACTCCTCGTTCCCATCCCCCTCGTCCTGTGCCTGAGCCGCAGAGTGCGCCGCGAGTCCAAGATCTTCTTTGGCGCCTCCGCCTTGCTCATGGCCAGCACCATCTTTCTTTCCGGCTCTCGTGGCGGCATGGTGGCCTTTCTCGTGCAGTTCTTTGGCCTGGCTCTGTACGTTGGGACGCGAAGACGAAGCCCGAAGCTGGCCATCGCCCTCGGTGGTTTTGTTCTGCTCGCCGGGTTGGTCGTAGTTTGGCTGGGAGGCAGCTCCGTCGCCGACCGCCTGGCCACCATCCACTCTGAAGCTCGCACCGAACTCTCCGGCGGCATTCGTCTCCAGATCGCGCGCGATACCTTGCACATGTTCCGCGAGCGACCTGTGTTGGGGTGGGGACTCGGGACGTTCCCGACCGTCTATCCTCGCTTCCGCACTTTCTACACCAATCTGCTCGTCAACCAGGCGCACAACGACTACGTGCAGTTGCTGGCGGAGATGGGCCTTCTCGGTGGCCTCGTGACGCTGTGGTTTCTGTTCCGTCTGTTTCGGCATGCCCTGGCGAAGCTGCACGGCGAAACCCTGGGAACCAGCGGCGGAATGACACTGGCATGTTTGCTGGGATGCGTCGGTATCCTGGTGCATAGTTTCGTGGATTTCAATCTTAAGATTCCCGCAAACGCTGCGTTGTTCTACGTCTTCGCGACGTTAGCCGTCAGTGACCGCTTGCGGGAAGTGGGCCGAATTCGGTAACACCGTCGTCGGCTCACTTGCCTTACTCGATAAGGTTGCGCCCGCATGGCCTATTGCGGCGCACGGGGGATAAACGAAACCGTCTTGTTCACCTGCGCCAGTCCCGCAACCCAAGCGCGACTTGCCTCAGCGACCCGCGTGATTTCAATGCCGGTGAGCCGCTCCTTGGCGATGCTCCAACGCACAATCCCCTGCCCCGAAACTTCTTGTCCATCACCCGTGAAATTCAGCTCGAAACCGATGGAAGCTTCCTCGGGAAACGGCACGTCGGAAGTCATGCAGAACCCTCCGCGTCCGAAGGCAATTCGTTTTTGCCGCATCGCTTCCGCCAGGCTCTCGAAGACGATCGCCACCGTCGGCAGCGTTGTGTCGCGGAACGGTTCCGCCCAAAGCTCCTGGCGATCCATCAGCGTCTTGCGCAGCGCCGCCACCAATACCTTGCGAGCCACTGGTTTCGACAGCTGCGCTTCAATACCGAGGTCATAGGCATCACGCGGCGTCAGATCCGAGAATCCGCTGATGGAGACCGCCGCCGGAGTGTATTTCCCCATGGCCTTGACCCGCTGAATGAGTTCCGTGCCATCCATGACCGGCATGCGAATGTCGGCGACAATGGCGTTCACTCCATCTTTTTCCACCAGTTCGAGCGCTCGCTGTCCGTTCTCCGCCGTCAGCACTTTGCTCCCTTCGCGCGCAAACCATTCGCTGATGATCTCGCGATAATGAGGCTCGTCATCCACCACGAGCACCGTGGCATCCTTCAGTTGCATGCGTCAGCCTCCTTCGCCAGCGGAAGAATCAGGGAAAAGCAGGTGTGGCCGTCCTGCTCACTGAACGTTAAGTCGCCCCCATGGCCGCGGGCAATGCTGCGAGATAGGCTCAGTCCCAGGCCGGTGCCTTCCCCGACTGGCTTGGTGGTGAAGAAAGGTTCCATAACCCGGCTGCGAATGGCGACCGGTATGCCGGCGCCGCTGTCACTCACTGCAATGACCACCGAATCTTTTCCTTGGCTCACATTCACCTCAACCCATCTCTCTCCCGAAGTGTCCGCGACGGCATCAAACGCATTTTGCAGCAGGTTCAGCAGCACCTGCGCAATCTGCACCTCCCGGCATGGAACCTGCAGCTGCGGGTCGATGTCGGGACAGGTCAGGCAGATCGTGTGCAGACGGAAGCGTTCGCGTGACAACTCCAGAACTTGTTCGATCAGAGCCTTCAGCGCAGCAGGTCGAACCGGATCTTCATCCCCTTGCCGGGAAATGTGGCGCAAGCTTTTAACGATGCTGGCAATGCGCTCCGCGGTCTCGATGATCCGCGCGCTGGTCGCTTCGACTGCTGGAGCCGACAACTCACCCTCGCGGGCCATCTCCAGCAAGTTACTGGCATAAGCGTGGATGATCCCGAGCGGATTGTTGATCTCATGTGCTACCCCTCCCGCCATCATGCCTAAAGCGGACAAGCGCGCTGACGATACGATTTGCGCCCGACTGGCTTCAAGTTGCGCCTCCAGTTCCTTGCGCGAGGTGATATCGCGAATCACGCTGCAGATCAGTACACCCTGGTCGGTCTGCAGCGGGCTCAGGCTGATCTCGACCGGAAACTCCGACCCGTCCTTGCGCTGGCCAAACAGACCCAACCCGATTCCCATGGGCCTGACCCGGCCCTCGCAGGCAAAGCTGCGACGGTGCTCCGGATGTCGGCCACGGAAGCGATCAGGGACCAGCAATTCAACATCTTGCCCCAGCAACTCGTCGCGCCGGTATCCGAAAATCTTTTCGGTTTGCAGATTGACCACGACGATTCTGCCCTCGCTCGTAGCCACCACGATTGCATCGGGCGCAGCTTCAAGCAGGCTGCCGAAGCTGATATCGTGTGGCGTACGATCGATGTTCACGGTGTCCACGGGAGACTCGTGTGCAAACCCGGAGCCTACGTGCAGCTCAACCTTCTTCGCCACCCCGGTTGCGCAACTGGGCTGGCATTATAGGCTAAATTCCTGCTCGTCCTCGCCGTTGTCGAGACTGGTACTGCGGTCGCACTGTACCGCGCCACCCTCTGTCGGAACGTTTGACTTCCTCTCAGCCGGCCCCTAAGATGACTTTCTCGTCCGGCCGTTCTCAGGGGTGAAGCGCGCCACGTGATCGGTCAAACCATATCGCACTACAAGATCGTCGAGAAGCTCGGCGGCGGTGGGATGGGTATTGTCTATAAGGCCATGGACAACCGCCTGCAACGTTTCGTGGCCCTCAAATTTCTTCCTCCCGAGTTGTGCCGCGACGCCCAGGCTCTCGCCCGCTTTCAACGTGAAGCGCGAGCTGCTTCCGCCCTCAACCATCCGAACATCTGCACCATCTATGACATTGGCGAGCAGGAGTCGCAGGCTTTCATTGCTATGGAGTACCTGGAGGGCTCCACCCTGAAGCACTTGATCCGGGGGGCTCCCATTGACAACGAGCGGCTGCTGGCGCTGGCCATTGATATTGCCGATGCTCTGGACGCGGCGCACAGTGAAGGCATTGTCCACCGCGATATCAAGCCGGCCAACATTTTTGCCACCAAGCGCGGGCACGCCAAGATTCTCGACTTCGGGCTCGCCAAGCTGACGCTGGTAGCCACGGGCGTAACTGGAACTCTCACCGTGGATGGCACGGCGTCAGGTAGCGCAGAATTTCTGACCAGTCCCGGCGCGACTGTCGGCACGGTAGCGTACATGTCGCCGGAACAGGCGAAGGGCAAAGACCTGGATGCGCGCACCGATCTGTTCTCGTTTGGCGCCGTGCTCTACGAGATGGCAACGGGTACGCTTCCCTTCCGTGGAGACACCTCCGCCACTGTGTTCGACGCCATTCTGAACCGGCCGCCGCTCGGCCCTCTGCGCATCAATCCCGACTTGCCGCCGAAACTCGAACAGATCATTGGCAAGGCGCTGGAGAAGGACCGCGATCTGCGGTACCAGGTCGCGTCCGAAATCCGCGCTGACCTGAAGCGGTTGAAGCGCGAAACCGATTCCAGCCACAGCGGGCAGCAGGTTTCGGGATTTTCTGACGGCGAAGTTACGCCTTCCGGGCCTTCAAAACCGCACCCCGCGCCTTCCCCTCCGCCACAGGTAATCGACAGCTCCTCCGTCGTTGCTGTAGTGAAACAGCATCGCCTGGCAGCTATCGGAATTGGAGGCGTCGCGCTTGTTATCCTGGCCATTGCCGGCTACGGCGTGTACTCCATGCTGGCCTCTCGCGGCCCCGTGCATTTTCAGACTTTCAACATCACGCAGGTTACGACCTCGGGAAAAGCGGCCCTGACAGCGGTTTCGCCGGATGCGCGCTACATCCTGACCGTCATCAATGACAAAGGCCTGCAAAGCCTGTGGCTGCGAAATATTCCGACGAGTAGCGATACCCAAGTCATTCCGTCCTCACCCGCGTCCTACAAGAGCCTGGCCTTTTCCCCGGATGGCAACTATCTCTACTTCATCAAGGCCGCCGACGCCACCAACTCGCATTTTGACCTCTACCGAGCGCCGGTATTGGGCGGAGTCCCCCAGACTGTCGTCCGCGGCATTGACAGCGATATCACATTCTCCCCCGATGGCCATCGCATCGCCTTTGCGCGTGCCAATGCCCCGGTAGCCGGCAAGTACGCATTGCTCACCGTGAGTCTCGACGGCAACGACGAGCAGGTAGCATACGCCGGAACGCCCGCCTCCGACGTGCCCTCCGCCGTCGCCTGGGCGCCCGACGGCAAGGAAATTGGCTACAAACTCTTCAAACCCGATCACTCCCTCGGCGGCATCGGACTGCTCGGAATTAATAGCGGAAAGGTTCAGACCTATGCCGCGTTCACCGATAAGGTGACACGCGACTTCAAATGGATGCCCGATGGCAACGGTCTACTGGCTCTCTATTCTCAGAAAGGCCCGGATTACTTTCAGCGTTCTCAAATCGGATTTGTCCCGGACGGGAGTGGGCGCATCAACCCCATCACCCGCGATACCAGCAGTTACGCCACCTTGACCCTTTCTTCCGATGGAAAGACGCTCGCGACCGTCCAGACCAAAACGTCGCAGAATTTGTATGTGCAGCGCGTCAATGATGCGGCTGCGACTGAGCCTACAGCCGTTCTGCCGCAAGGGCAGACTGTTTCCTGGTTTGGCTGGACGGCCGACGGAAATCTAGTGTTCACCGACTTCGCCCGCATTCTGCGGGCCAGCATTGGTCAATCGGAACCGACCCGGCTGATCGCCGATCCCAATGCCGCGATTGTGGAACTGGCAGGCTGTGGTGGTCACTACCTGGTATTCTCCTGGGCTTTTCACGACGGCACCAACTCCACCAACATCTGGCGCGCCAATGCCGACGGCGTAAGCCCCGCTCGCTTAACCGACGGCAAGAACGACCGCGCTCCCATATGTTCCACTGACGGAAAATGGGCCTACTACTGGAACCGGGAGCTGGAGCAGCTTTGGCGAGCGCCCCTCGAGGGCCCCTCGAAACCCGAACTAGTGCCCGGTAGCCTCGTCCCGAACACCTTCCCGGCAGGGATCGGTCTCAGCGCTTCACCCGACGGCAAGTATCTCGCCTACGTTCTGGCCACCATGCCGACTGCCGAAGACCCCTACCCGCAATACAAGATTGCCCTGCTCGATCTCTCCAAGCCCGGCACCCCGCCCCGGCTCGTGGATGCAGACGAACGTATCTCCAGCGGTGGCCTGAGTTTCTCCCCTGACAGCAAGGCCGTGGCCTATGCCATCCGCGAGAGCGGCGTCGACAATATTTGGCTCCAGCCGCTTGACGGCTCTTCCGGGCGGCGCCTGACCTCGTTCAACGCGGAACAGATCTTCACTTTCGGCTGGTCTCCGGACGCCAAAAGCCTGGCCCTTCTCCGCGGCCATACCGATTCGGACGCCGTCCTGATCCGCGAGTCGGCACAGGAAACTCACTAGCGCGGTTCCCTGCCAATGTGACTTTCCTGCCCGGAAAACCCCGGTCGTCACCCTCCTGCACCGATTTCGGTTGAACCGATTCGCGTCGTGAGGTAGGTTACATGCCATTGGCCAACCCCCGGCCAACAACTTTAGGGTGTTTTTCCTGCGCAGCTCAGCAAAGGTAGTTGCAAGAGTGCGATCGCAACGGTCACGGTCCATCGGTGGCTCGAACTCATTCCACCTCCGACCGTGACGCGATCCTTGGCGGTTTCTTGGAGGCAACATGAAGTTCTCTGTCGGCCAGTGTGCGAACCTCGTAGGGCGCGTCTTCTCATATCGAATTGTCTTCCGACTCGCCGCCCTCGCTGCTGTGTTTTTCCTACTGCAAATCACCACGCCGCCAATGGCGCAAGCACAAGTCGCCGATGGAACGCCTTCCGACAGGCAGACGATTGAGCTGCTCCTGCAGCGTATTGACCGCCTAGAAGCACGCGTTGCTCAGCTCGAATCCGCCAAGCAGCCGCCCCCAGCCGCTGCCCCGTCGCAGCCATCGGCTGCGGCCGCTGCGCCCGAGACAGTCGCGCAAGAGGCTGCCCCAGAACATCCTGAAGGCGAGCGCATGGACGTCAGCAAGACGCTCATGAAAATCCGTGGCTTTGGCGACGTCACGTTTCACGGCGACAACCGCCACGGCGACAACACGTCATTCACCCTTGGACAGCTGAACCTGTTCATCACCTCCGACATCTCGGAGAGGTTCAAGTTCCTCGGTGAACTGGTATTTGAGGCCGATTCCCACAACAGCTTCGGCGCCGAGTTCGAGCGCTACCTGCTGCAGTATTCCCGTAACGACTACTTCAACGTGTCCATCGGCCGCTACCACAGCGCGATCGGCTACTACAACACCGCCTACCATCACAGCACGTGGCTGCAGACCGCGACCGGCCGTCCCCTCCTGTTTGAGTTTGAAGACCGGGGCGGTCCTCTGCCCGTTCACAACGTCGGCGTCTCCGTAACGGGCTTGGTTCCGTCGGGACGGCTCGGCTTGCACTACGTGGCCGAGGTTGGAAACGGCCGTGCGTCTCTGTCACCCGGCAGCGAGCCCGTGCAGAACGTGGTCGACGAGAATAACGGCAAGTCCTTCAACCTGGCATTTTTGGTGAAGCCGGAAGCGGTGCGTGGCTTGCAAGCCGGTTTTTCGGCATATCACGATGGGCTCAAGCCAGCCGGTTTGGCGAACGTCAATGAGACGATTCTGGCGGCACACGCGGTTCTGGTCCGGCCGAATTTTGAATGGCTCAATGAGGCCCTGCTCATCCGCCACGCCGTGGACGGCTCCCGTACCTTCAACACTCCCGGCTTCTACACGCAAGTATCGAAACGCTTCGCTTCTTACCGGCCCTACTTCCGCTATCAGTACATTAACGAGCCCGACGCGGAACCGGTTTTCCCGCAACTGGGCAGGCGGGAGGGACCCTCTGTGGGCTTGCGCTTCGATCCCAGTGAATCGGTCGCTATAAAGTTGCAGTACGATTACACGATGCAACGGCATTTGCCGGCTACCAATGGACTTGCCCTGCAGTTTGGGTTTACGTTCTAGGCGGGCTCATGCGACGACTCTTCAGCATCCTGCTCTTTCTGATCATCGCCCTGGCTTCCGCCGGCCTCTCGCCCCACGCCGCGGTCTCCGCCTCGCCGCCGACAGCCACCGGTGGCGAGCAAGCTCTCGCCATCATCGTGAACCAGTCCAATCCGGTCGAGAATTTTTCCATCGAAGAGCTGCGTAAAATCTTCCTCGGCGAACGCAGCCATTGGCCCAACGGCCGCCGCATCACGCTGGTCATGCTCGACGAGACTCAGCCCGAGCGCAAGGCGGTGCTGCGCGATATCTACAGTATGAGTGAAAAGGACTTTAACAATCATTTCATTCAAGGCGTTTTCACGGGCGCCGTCTTCGTATCGCCCAAAACGCTGGCGACTCCTGCTGAAGTGCGCAAGTTCGTATTCAACGTACCCGGCGCCATCGGTTACGTTCGCGTCAGTGAAGTGGATCCCTCGGTGAAGGTATTGCGCGTCGATGGCCGTCTTCCCGAGGACAAGGACTACAGGTTCCGGCTGGCTGGGCGCATCGGGAAATGAGAATTCAACCGCGTTGGTCTTCACATTTCTTTCCTATGACAGTACCGTCCGCCCCGGGCATCGGAATTTGACATTGGCTGTCGAAAGGTATACAAAGCGCAGCCGTAAGGGGGAGGTGCTGTATGCGGCAATCAGTAAAAAGAATAGCGGTCGTCGTCTGCTTGTCCTTTCTGGTGATGAATATGCACGCCAATGCTGAGGAGACATCCGACAAGGCCAAGTGCGGCGGCGGTTCGTGGACGACGAAAACCGATGTCTGCGCGGCCAATGTGTCAAGCCTCGACGTTGCCAACGAACCTGAATTTGCCGTTGTGTACATGACGAGTGATCAGTACAAGGATTACCAGGCGAATCCGGTGGGGTTTATCAACAAACGGCACATCTTTGGCAAAGACGTAATCAGGCTCGTCGGTCGCCCGGCTCCACTGGCGGTTAAGAAAACCGCGTTCGTGTACGTGGTGGTCTCGCACTGGCCCGGTAGCTCGTTAGCATACCAGGGGTTCACGGCTCAGGAGCCAAAGCACTCAGACGTGGCAAAGCACTAAAGCGGGTTAGAACCCCATGCGGTGCAAGAGATCCAGGAAGCGAGGGTCGGAGCGTAGCGGGTCAACGGCGGGATCGAACTTGATCCACGCCAGATAAAGGTCGCGCTCCTTATACGCCCTTTCGAGCCATAGGAAAGCGTCCTCCTTTTCTCCCAAGGCTACGTAAAGGGTCGCGATGAAATACGGAGGGACGTAACTCCGCTTGGAGCGCTCCTGCAATTGAGCCAACACGCTGCGGGAGCTGTTTCTGTCCCCATCTAAGGCGTAAGCGCGTCCCAGCCAGACCGCCCTCACGGTGTCTCCGCCCGACAGCTCCAACGCTTTCTGGAACTCCTGGACCGCCTTCTTATAGCTTCCTTCTCCCATGTACGCGTACCCCAGGCAGGCATGGGCGGCGTCGAAGTTGGGAGCCAATTCCAATGCTTTCTGACACTGCTGGCCCGCACGCTCGTACTGGCGGGCGCAATAGAGCGTCCAACCGGCGGTAGTGTTGTTAAGGGCAGAGAGGGGATCCAATTCCTGCGCCGCTGAGACTTCAGCCTCCGCTTGCTCGAATCGAGTCATTGCCGAGAGGTAAACGGAGTACATGCGATGCGTTTCCGCATCGCTGGGGTTCAGCTCGAGTGCGCGGCGGAATTCCCGGTCAGCACCGGACCAGTCCCAGTCTCCATAAAAGAGAACCGACGCCAGCGCCGTGTGAGCCTGAGCCAGAGAATTGTCCAGCGTCAGCGCCTTGAGGGCAAACTCCTTAGCCTTGGGCATGACTTCTTGCGCTGGCCGGTCCGGAACTCCCCAATAAGAATCAGCTAACCCGGCAAAGGCGGGTGCATAGTTCGGATCGATCTTTACCGCTTCTTCGAAGTACGCGCGCGCCTTCATGCGCTGTTCGTAGGTCCCCGAATTCAGGTAATTCGCTTTGAGATACGCCTCGCTCGCCGCCGGATCAATGGGGCGAGTCTGAGTCAGCCGCTGCTGCTCCTGCGGCGTCAGCTTGACTTGAATTTCATTCGCTATCGTAAGGGCGAGTTCGCGCTGCAACGAGAGCAGATCGCGCAGCTCCCGCTGGTAGCTCTTCGACCAAAGCAGCGTGTCCGTAACGGCGTTGAGCAATCGGACTGTGACTTGAACGGTGTCCCCGGAACGCAACACCGAACCTTCAATGATCGCGTCCACATTCAACTGGTGCGCGATGTTGCGCAGTGGCTCCCGCTCCGTCTTGTAGCGCAGCACCGATGTGTGCGAGATCACCCGGCGCAGTCCGCGGATCTGGCCCAGGTCGGTAATGAGCGCCTCCGTCATTCCGTCCGCCAGATACTCCTGCTCAGGATCATGCGAGAGGTTTTCGAGCGGCAGCACGGCCAGCGAATCAAAGTGGGTTCTCGTTGCGAACGGCCATCGCTCTCGCCAGAAGATCACCGCCAGCAGGACGAGCAGCGCTGCCAGGCCAATCATCATGAAACTCCGCCGCCACGGCGGCACTCGGGGCACAGGAACGATGTTGGTTGACGCGCCCAGGGTCAGACGTCGCAGATCCACCAGCAATTCCCGGACCGATTGATAACGGTTTTCGGGATCCTTATCCAAACACTTCAGGACGATGTTTTCGAAGGCGAGGGAAATATGACGATGCACCGCGCTGGGAGGGGAAGGCGGCTGGCGGAGGATCGAGTCGATCAAGCTTGCCATCTGCGTCTCTGGAAAAGCACGCCGGCCCGTCGCGAGTTCATACAGAACCGCTCCGGCAGCCCAGATGTCGCTGCGGTTGTCGGGCCGACCGCCGCGCAATTGTTCCGGGGCCATGTACGGCATCGTCCCCTGCGCTCGGCTCAAACTTTCTGTGGGCGCTGTGTCGGGAAATGGAGAAGCGAGCCGTGCCAGCCCGAAATCGAGAATCTTGAGCCGATTATCGGGTGTCAGGCGCAGATTCCCCGGCTTCAGGTCGCAATGCACAATGCCCTGGGTGTGAGCCGCTTCCAGCCCTTCCGCCAATTGCGCCCCCAGATGGAGCACCTCCTTTTCAGGCAGCGCGCCGCCCGCCACCTTGACGTCCAGCGCCAAGCCGGGGATGTACTCCGTCACCAGGTAATCGACGCCGTCTTCCGTGAGAAAATCAAAAACGGTTTCAATATTGGGATGGTTCAGCTTGGCTAAAGCGAGGGCTTCTTTCCGGAACCGCTTACGGGCAGCTTCGTCCGCGATTGTCCCCGGGCTCAGGACTTTAATGGCAACATCGCGATCGAGTTGCTCATCGCGGGCGAGGTACACAACTCCCATTCCGCCCGCCCCGAGTTGCTCTCGCACCAAATACCGGGAAAGCGCAATCATGCGGGCCGCCTCTCCTCGCTGGCATGTTACTCCATGGAATGCTTGGCGAAAAGGAGTCCTCACTCAGCTGTGTGTTCAGGGAGCGCAGGTGAGCCAAAAGGCGGTGACGCGTCTGGATCGGAAGATCCCAAAAGAAACTTCTGCCCTGGTTATTTATCGAATCTGGACGTCTGCAACAGCCTCTGTCCCTTTGCTGGCGGCTCCTCCACCGGCACTCGCTTGACGAAGCGGAAAAACCGCGCGTGTCCACGCCCTTTCCAGTAAGCCGCATCGTAAGAGTCGACGCCTCGTCCCGAACTCAGCGCGCTATAAAAAACATGCCGCGCTGGATTGATCAGGATTCCCACATGTCCCGGCCACACTACTAGATCCCCTGGGCGCGGATGCACGACTCGGCGAAACTCGGGCGTCCCGGCATAGAGTTCGGTGGAACTCGCATATTGATAAGAGAAGCCTGCGCGTTCATAGATTCCATGAACCAGGTGCGAACAATCCGTCTCATTCGATCGCGACACGCGCGTTTCCAGCGCTGCCGCGAGAATCGACAGCCCATCATCCGCCGTTAGCAACCGCACAGCCGGTGCGTGTTGGCGCGACACTGCTTTCTGGGAAGTGCTACCAAGCGTTGCCTGTGCCTTTTCGTTCTTAGCCTTATCGGATTGGGCCAATGCATACCATTCCGTTACGCACAAGAGCGCCAGCACTCCCGCAAATTTCCTCGCTGCAAACATCGTCTAAATTTTGATGCCGACGCCTGAGGTTGCGCAGGTTACGAGAGTACAACTGCGTGTAAGTAAAATGCTCGACCCCTCGCTCCGCGCCTCACGAGTCTAGGTCAATTGCAGGTCATTGCAACGCAACCCTGCCACGAGTCAGGCCCGTCGTTTGTCGCTTATTCTCCCTACGTTGTATTCTCGGCAGGTGCGAAGTTCGGCCAAGCTCCATCGCTCACCCACTCCCGGGCTCCTTCTCGGCCTGATCCTGACGCTGGCGGCCGTGGTCGCTTACTCCGCTTACAACATTCTCCAGATCCGCACGCTGCGCCGCCTGCAGACCGACTTCGCTGACCGCAGCCGCAAAGACTCCCTGCAACTGCTTCGTGTACAAAACGATCTCAACTCCCTCGCTCTCGCCATGCGCGATATGCTCGACACCGACGAGCCGTATCCGCTGACCGCCTGGTCCAACCAGTTTCGACGCATTCGCACCGACCTCGAAGACGCTTTGCAGCGCGAGGAACAGGTTGCCGTCATCGAGCGTTCCGCCGAGCAGCGCGACTACCTGCGCTCCGAGCTAGCGCAGTTCTGGGATGCCGCCGATCGTACCTTCGCCCTTGCGCAAAGCGGCAAGCAGGACGAAGCGCGCTCCGAGATTCGCATCTCATTGCAGGCGCGGCAGGCTGCGTTGAGCACCGCAGTCGCGCGCCTGCTCGTGCAGAACAACGAGAACGAAGAGCTGGCCGCAACCCGCACCGGTGAAATCTATGATCGCGTGCGCCGCCAGGGATACGTCTTCGTGGCCGCGACCTTGTTGCTCATCCTGTTGACCAGCCTTTACGTGATGCGCGCTAATCGACTGCTGTTCGCGCAACTGGCAGCCCTCTCGGCCCAGCGCAGCGACCTCGCCCAGAAGCTCATCGCTACGCAGGAATCCACCCTGCAGTACATCTCTCGCGAACTGCACGATGAGTTCGGCCAAGTGCTGACCGCCGTCGGCTCCATGCTGCGCCGCGCGGAGAAACATGCTCCCGACAATTCACCGCTGCGGGAAGAACTGCAGGAAGTTCGCCAGGTCACCCAGAACACGCTAAACACGGTACGCAGCCTGTCGCAGGCTCTCCACCCCGTCATGCTTGACGAGGCCGGTCTGGAAAGTACGCTGGACTGGTACATCCCCACCGCTGAAAAGCAAACTGGCATCAGCATCTCCTACGAAAAATCAGGCGAGCCCTTCTCCATCGCCAGCACCGCCGCCGTGCACATCTACCGCATCGTGCAGGAGGCGCTCAACAACATCTCGCGCCACTCTGGCGCCAAGCAGGCCTGGGTGCGCCTGCGCTTTTTCTCCGATAAGCTGGAACTGGAAGTGGAAGATCGTGGCACTGGTTTCACAACAACTAACGGGCGCCGCGGCATCGGCCTCGTCGCCATGCGCGAACGCGCCGAACTCCTCAATGGCAGTATCGATTTCCTCCAGCCCACCAGCGGAGGAACGCTGGTACGCTTGCAAGTCCCGCGAGAGGCGGTGGAATCCAATGTCTGACAAGATCTCGGTCCTCCTGGTGGACGATCACAGCCTGGTGCGGCGCGGCTTCCGGCGCATGCTGGAGGACGAACCCGACATGGTCGTAGTAGGCGAGGCCGGGGACGGCGTCGAAGCCGTCAAAATGGCAGAAATCACCAAGCCGCAAGTCATCGTTATGGACTGCGCTCTGCCCGGTATGAGCGGTCTCGTCGCCTCCCGCAAGATTCTCGAGTCCACTCCCGACGTCGCTATTCTCATGCTCAGCATGCACTCCGAAGAGACCTGGGTTCGGCAGGCCCTCGACGCCGGCGCGCGCGGCTACATGCTGAAGAGCGCCATGGAGCTGGAATTGCCCGACGCTGTCAGAAAGGTTGCCGCTGGTGAAACCGTTCTCGACCCTAAGGTCGCCAAGCCTTCCGTCCTCAAGGGCGAGCGCGATGCGGCACTTACTCCGCGCGAACTCGAAATTCTCCAGCTTATCGTCGAAGGCAAATCGAACAAGGAAATCGCCGACCAACTGCACGTCAGCGCTAACACCGTGGCCGTGCATCGCGCCAACATCATGGAGGCGCTCGGCATTCACAAGACCGCGGAGCTCGTCGTCTACGCCATCCGCAACGGGTTGGTGAACATCCCGTGAACCGCCGGTCTTTCCTTGCAAGCCTGGCAGGTGGGATCGCTACAACCTGTCTCGCTCCCGAACTTCTGCTCGCCGCCGATCCTCAGAGATCATCCGATCCCGGTTTCCGCCTCATCGATGTAACCGCTCCTGCCGGACTCCAGTTTCGCCACAACAGCGGCGCATTCGGCGGCAAGTTCCTTCCCGAAACCCTGGGCGCCGGTTGTGCCTTTCTCGACTACGACGATGACGGCTGGCAGGACATTCTCCTCATCAACGGCATGGACTGGCCCGGCCACCACCGCCAGCGCAGCACGCTGCGGCTCTACCACAACAATCGCAACGGCACCTTCACCGACGTCACCCATAAAGCCGGTCTTGATGACGCCGAGATGTACGGCATGGGTGTGGCCGTCGGCGACTACAACAACGACGGCTTTCCCGACATCCTCGTCACCTGCGTTGGACAAAACCGGCTGTTCAAGAACACGGGCAAGGGCACCTTCATTGATGTGACCAAGTCCAGCGGCCTCGGCGGCCGCGCCGGCTTCAGCACCTCGGCCCTTTGGTTTGACTACGACCGCGACGGCCACCTCGACCTCTTCGTTTGCAACTACGTGAAGTGGTCTCCCGAGCGCGATGTCTTCTGCAGTCTTGATGGCAAGCACAAGTCCTACTGCACGCCGGAAGCCTATCGCGGTGAGACCTGCTGGCTGTTCCACAACCGCGGCGACGGCGCATTTGAGGATGCCACCGCC
>Ga0075014_100000064_pt1 | contig 35919 bp, 28 predicted proteins | sample AleBraG_ABR_2014_FD_71472 | JGI IMG/M metagenome (GOLD analysis project Ga0075014, IMG submission 71472) | Freshwater sediment microbial communities in response to fracking from Pennsylvania, USA - Alex Branch Run_MetaG_ABR_2014 | ecosystem: Environmental > Aquatic > Freshwater > Creek >... | reverse complement strand
AATATTGTGAATATTATTTTTCGAAAATATATTTTTTGGTGCACAAGAAAATCAACAGCGCATCATTTTTGGACTTTAGCTGAAGTGAAATCATAAACGAACACGATTGAACTGAAGCGAATTCTTGTTTAAATGGAGTAACCTGCAGATAGTTCAATGTTTAATTTGATAGAAAACATTCCCTGTGTATCAGCGCCAGCTATATTTATATGCGGACACTTGTTGTGTGGGCAACCATAGTAGTTGTCAGATAAGCAGCATTGAGGGGTTTCGGAGTCTAGGTATGAACAGTGGGTAATAGCAGGAACCAGAGAAATAACCTCTGTATGCTATCAGCACAAAACTAATCAACGAACTAATATAAATTTGCAGTACTTTTATGAAAAACCCTGTTATAGCTAACAGGTGTTTTTCATAATCCATCACCACACTAAAGAAAAGTTTCAAGTGACTAAATTAGAAGCTCCAATCAGCTTGCACCCAAAATTTGGATGCGTCTGATGCCATACTTTGAGTGCCAATTTTCTCAAGAAAATGGTCATTATTAAAGTTTCCATATTTTACTAAATATGTCACTGAACCAAATTTTCGACTAAGACTAACATCTAGCTCCGTACCATAATGAATACTCTGAACAGCAGAGCTGAAGTCATGGTAACTCATCATAAGCTGAGCGCCCGCAATAGTAATCCCCAAATTAGCATATTTATCGACTAACCCAGTAACCGGTGTTGTTAAGAAACGATCAACCCAACCGTTAAATGCATGCAATGTTGCGAAAGGCGTAGCGAAACCTTTGATGCCGTTGTCAGAGCCCAATGCTTCATAACCTAATGCAGGTACAAAACGACCTAAGGTTGTACTGACTTCAGCAAACTTATAATCTGCAGAATATTTAATGGGATTTTCATTGCCATTTTTCTGCGATGCATATTCAAGCGTATACATAAACTCTGGGTTTGCTGTACTTACCCAACGAATACCATAAGTGTCATTGGAAACCGCAGCCCCTTTACTGGCTGCAGCAGCCACCAAAGACGGATCAGAAAGATTATCAATTAAATATGCATATGTGGTTAATTTTCCTGATTCAAAACCGGTGTAACTCACATTTATTAAATTTGAATCTTGTTTATAATCACCTTGCAAAGGTGTTTGATGGCCGAACACACGATCCACATCAGTAATATGCGCAACAAAAATATTGGTGTAGCGAATGGATTTATTGGTGAAGCTAAAACCATCATAAGTCTGCTCGTTCTGACGCCAACCTGAGTTACCAATAAAGCGCGCATCATCAAGAATAATACGTTGACGCCCTACTTTTACTTGATTATCAAAATCAGTGTACGACACGTAAGCTTGATTTAAATCAGTGCCTTCCGGATCAGAAATAATAGCAGTCCCAAGATTATTCGGATCTTTAGCCCAAATTCTGTAATCCACTTTGTTATCAACTTCATGTACATTATCCATCTCCATGACCATACCAAAACCATTCCACATACCTGATTGATAGGTTAAACGCGAACGTAACGTCAGTGCATCTGAATCCTTTAACCCATCCCATTCAACATCTTCATATCGCATACGAAAGTCTACTTTTATCGAACTCCCAGTTTGCAAAGCTTCCGTTAATGTTTGCTCAGCATGTGATGCCGGCGCAATTGACAATAAAGAACTTACGGCAACGTAAAGCAATTTAGCTGTGTGCTTTTTCATAGTGCATTCCCCAAGAATGAGTGTTAGTAACGATCACACGTGCCTAATTTTCAGGTGATTTTTTAATCACTTAATTTCTAACGGTTAAATTAGAATTTATCGGCAGGAGTAATTCGACTAGAGCAAGCACTATGCCAAACAAAAAAAATAAATAAAAATCCTTAATTTTATTATTAAGAATCAAACAGTTGTGGAATTTTAATTTTAAAAATAAATTAACTGTCACAATTTTGTAACGCACAATTCTGGTGAGTAGGTAAATTTACACGCATCACAAGTTAACATTTATAAATATTCATTAGCGCCAAAATATTGCAATATCCCGCACCCCGTTTACAATAAACGCACCATAAATCAGCAATTAAATTTCATTAGCATTTTGCAATGAAGAAACATTACCTCACATAATATAAAAAAAGACTTGTTCCAAAATTGAACATAAGATTTTTAATATTATGTTCAATTTTGGGAATATGCCTCATCACATAAATACTCACACCCATAAAAAAAGCCACTTGTTTGAACAAGTGGCTTTTGATGTTATGACAGTTACAGACCTACCCATTTATTATGGGCAATTATTTAATACGTACAGTACCATTTTCGCCAGCATTTTTTTCGATACGAATATTAGAGAACACGAGGTCGAGGTGATCATTGGACACCAAGCTGAATGGCTCCAGTACCAACTCAAACAATTCTTCCTGTGTACGTTTTAAGCCAAAGTCAGTGCCTGCATCAGGGAACAAGACTAAATCTACCATCAACGTTTTCCAGCCCTGATTAACAATAGCAGTGAATTGTTCTGTTAAATCCACTTCTGTGTAACAAGATGGGCCGCAACCAATGCGTACACGCGCCTTACCCTTAGGCGCTTCAGTTACATTAACATCGAAAATCAATGCTGAATTAGCATGCAGATAATCGCTCAACACCTGACGGTTCAACGTAGAGATAGCCACCAAACCTTCGCCATCACCATTCCATTGTGCACGACGAGCATCTTCCTGTACGTCGCGGTCAACCGCACTCACTGTTAAGGATGACACTGTCGCCACATTGCCGTTCATAGTGGTGCGGTCATTATTTTTGCCCTCCAATACAATGGTGTAGGGACTCATAGGGCGACGTTTGAATAACTCCAATACGTCTGTAGTCGCTTGGTGTTTGATGCCCTCTTCGGAAAGATCATCGCCAAAATCGTCATGGTCGGAATAGCTCAAACCAAATCCATAGGCAAAGAGTGGATAATATGCAACGTCACCTACATTGAGTGGTGCTTGATCAGGACGCTTGGGCCAAGAGAAGGTTAAACGGCCAGTGGTGTCGAAACGGATTTTATTATCGGCCGTTTTGAAAATTACATCAGCAACACCTGCACCTTCTGTACCCGGCTGCCAAATTACAGCAAAGGCATCAGAAGCATTTAGCTCACGGTTCACCCACAAAGGACGACCAGTGATAAACAAAGCAACCACCGGAATATTGTCGGCCTTTAATTTGCGCAGCAATTCCAAATCTTTGGTATCGCCCGATTTAAGCAATAGATTTTGCACATCGCCTTGCATTTCGGCGTAAGGGTCTTCACCAAAAATCACTATGGCAACATCTGGCTTTTGGCTGTAACTACCATCGGGGCTAAGCGTAACCTGACCACCCGCGGACTTTACGGCAGATTCAATACCCGTCCACAATGTGGTAGCACCAGGAAAGTCTGCCATAGTGTTGCCCGTACCTTGCCAGTTAACCGACCAGCCACCAGTTTGCTTGCTGATATTATCGGCACCATCACCAGCCACCAGAATGTTGGCTTTGGGAGACAAGGGTAAAATATTATTTTTATTTTTAAGCAGCACAATAGATTCTCTTACGGCTTGACGCGCAACCTCACGATGAGCAGCAGCACCAAGTAGCTCATCCTTACCCGCTAATGGGCGGGTAGAAGGTAAACCCTTGTTCCATAAATCGGCGCGCAACTTCACACGCAATACACGGCGTACCGCATCGTCAGCACGCGCCATAGAAATCACACCAGATTTAATTTGCTCAACCGTGTTATGGAACAATGTTTTCCACTCGGGATCTGGCACCATGAAAATATCCAAACCAGCATTAATAGCTGTAGGGCAATTTAATGGCGTACAGCCCGCCACAAACCCGTGACCATTCCAATCGCCCACTACCAAGCCATCAAAACCTAACTTTTCCTTCAATACATCAGTCAACAAATACTTATGGCCGTGCATATGCTCGCCGTGCCAACAGTTGAATGAAGCCATTACCGCTTGCACGCCCGCTTCAATAGCACTGAAATAGCCAGCCGCATGTATATCGCGAAGCTCCTCCTCTGAAACGAGGCTATCGCCACGATCAATGCCATTCAAAGTGCCGCCATCAGCGATAAAGTGTTTAGCGGTAGATATAACACGGGTTTTAGCAAGAAAATCTTCTGAGTCAGCATCGCCCTGTAAACCTTCCACCATTTTACCGGCGTACTGGCGCACCAGTTCAGGGTGCTCAGAATAGGATTCGTAAGTGCGACCCCAGCGGTCATCGCGCGCTACGGCCACTGTAGGGGAGAAATCCCAATCAAGGCCGGTAACCGCAATTTCAGTGGCAGTGATTTCGCCAATTCGACGAATCAATTCGGGGTTATTCGTCGCCCCCAAACCAATATTGTGTGGAAACAGCGTGGCGCCCACTATGTTGCCCACGCCGTGGACGGCATCCGTCCCCCACATCATAGGAATAGCAATTTTGCCATCACTCTCATCCATAGAGGCCGCATAGTAAGCATCGGCAATCGCCAGCCAATCAGCCGCTTTTGAATAGCGATTATTATTAGGTACAGAACCACCACCATTGAGTACTGAACCAATGTGATAATCTTTAACATCCTGTGGGGTTAAGTGACGGATTTCAGGCTGCATCATCTGCCCCACCTTTTCTTCCACGCTCATTTGCGCCAAGAGCTGATCAATTTTCTGCTCTATGGCGGAATCTTTCTTTACTTTATGGGTGAGTGTGGGCCACTGCACGTTACTAACCTCCAACGTTGGTATCACAAAATCAATCAAACTAAGATGTTTGATTACAAATAAACAGGCTAAGCCATCAAATAAATAAACGCCCAAAAGGCGTATTCCTTCACTTGATAAAGTTATGTAAGTTTTGGTTAAGGCGCTAAATCTAAGCGAGCGTCACAGGGTAATGTCGCATAAAACAACTTATTTTTGAAGAATATCCTGATACAGAGGCGTTTTTCTTTGCGAATTATTTTATTTGCAACATTTATACTATGAATTAAGACATTCACGGGCTTTTTTAATCAGCTATATCCAAAGTACAGATTATTGACAGCGCTGTCAATGAACCCTAGACTTCCAAGTCCTAAGAAATACGTCATAATCAACGCTCGAATGACAGCTAGCAGTTTTTTGGCATCAAAATTTACACTTCTATTACTTTCATTCCAAAACTCCCCCAACGACTTAAAACAATTAATGAGGACTAACGCATGGGCTTACTCTTGGTTGCAGACATCGGCGGCACCAATGCTCGCTTTGGCTTGGTCGAACAGGCTCCAAACACCAGCAAACCGAACTATACCGCTTCACGACAAATCACCCTTAAGTGCTCAGACTACCCCGATATGGGCAGCATGATTAAAGCGTGCTGCGCTGAGTTCAATATTGATACCCCCCAATATGCCTGCCTTGCTATTGCGGGTCCCGTTGAACATGGCGTGGCACAAATGACTAATTTGGGCTGGAAATTTGTCATTAATGAGCTGCGCGATCAATTGGGTATGAAAACCCTGCATGTGATTAATGATTTCGCAGCACTGGCTTATGCGGTGCCTTTTTTACAACCAGAAGAAACCAAAGTGCTCTATGCGGCAGACAGTAACCCAGAAGCGCCTATTGTAGTCATGGGACCAGGCACTGGTTTTGGCATGGCATTGCTAGTGCCCGATAATGGCCACTGGAAAATTATCCCCACCGAAGGTGGCCACGCAAGCTTTGCACCTACCAACGAAAAAGAATTAGCGATTAAATCCTTTCTGTTGAAAGAGCAATCACATGTTTCGGTGGAGAATATTTTATCTGGCGCAGGTTTAGTTACGCTGTACCGCGCTCTGGCTCATATCGCTGGCGTCGCTGCAAAAGCTTACACACCAGCGGATGTCAGCACCAAAGGCTTAGCTAATGAAGACGCTCTTTGCCGCGAAGCCGTAGTCACCTTTCTGAATACGCTCGGAGCCGTGGCAGGCGATAAAGCGGTATCCACGGGCGCTAAAGGCGGCGTCGTCATTGGCGGTGGTATTACGCCAAAATTGATGGGGCTATTACCCGAGACTGCCTTTGAAGAACGCTACAAAAACAAAGGCCCGATGAAAGGCTATGTGAGTGAAATTTCAATTAAAGTGATTGTGAATGATAAAGCGGCGTTGGTAGGTTCGGCAGCTTGGTTAATTCACAACACCGCCGACTTGAAGCCTGTTTAACCCCTGTAGAGATCGCCCTAATATGCTCCCCCCTCTTTTGCAAAGAGGGGTTAGTGGTTATTTCAACTTGGTTAATTGCCACTACCCGCTTTTCTGAAGCCGTAATCCAAGAGCATCCTATGCAACAAGGCTGTATAGGTTTTGTGAATTACGCTTTTTTGGTCACAGCGCCCGTTGACTCTCGAATAATTAAGCTGGAGCTCAACATACTGGCTGGCAACTGCACATCTTTACCGCGGAGCTGTTTAATCAACAGCTCCGTGGCTTTTTTCGCCATTTGTTGAATGGGTTGTCGCACCGTAGTTAAAGCAGGCCAAATTTGATGAGCCACAGGCGTATCGTCAAACCCGGCGACCGACAACTCTTCGGGAATTTTAATGCCCATTTGATGCGCTACCATCATCACCCCCGCAGCCATATCATCATTCGCGGCAAAGATTGCGGTAGGGCGTGGTTTTCGCTGCAAGAGAGTGCGAGCGCAAACTTCGCCAGATTCAAACGAGTTAAGACCTTGAACAACCAAATCCCCCGTCAATGCAATATCATTCTCTACCAATGCGGCTTTGTAGCCATCAAAACGTAAGGTCACCGCACGGTGATCTGGATGACCGCAAATAAAACCAATTCGGGTATGACCCAAAGCAATCAGTTTGCAGGTCATATCATAACTGGCTTCTTGATCGTTGGTTTCTACGTAAGGTGATAGGCCTTTGTTTTCAGTGGGCGCCACGCGGACAAAAGGCACAGACATACGCTTGAGTGTGGTCAGTAAGCTCATATTGTCAGAGATGGGTGGTGTCAGCATGACGCCATCAATGCGTTTGTCGCGCAGCAGCTCAACAATTTCCTGAGTGATATTGGTATCTTGATGATTACAGGGATGCACCAACAACTCATAGCCTTGTGGGCGGCAGACATCCAATACACCTTCCTGTACATCCAATACATAGTGCGCAGAGGGAATCCCGTAGAGTAATCCCAACAGATAAGACCGATTACCGGCCAAACTACGCGCAGACATATTAGGGCGATAATCCAACTGCGCCACAGCAGCCTCAACCTTTTCACGGGTTGCAGGTCGCACATTGGGTTCATTATTCATCACCCGCGACACGGTTTTCATAGAAACACCGGCCAGCGCGGCTACATCGTCAATTGTTGCCTTGGGCACCGCACACCACCTGTTATTGTTAGTTTTAGGGGATTACACTTAAAGTTTACCTGACTACTAGCTAAACAGGTAATACTGCCTATCGATTTCCCCCAGAGGCCAGCTTAAAGATTTAAATTTACCCAACGCCGAATGAATCTGCTGGTTTTACACGCCCAATATTTTTTTCACAAAGGGTATGGTTAATTTGCGCTGTTCGGCCAATGACGCATGATCCAAACGATTCAACTGCAGAAACAACTCATTCATATCGCGCGGCAAACGCTGAAGGATATAAGTTGCCACCTCATCGTTTAATTCCAAGCCGCGCGCTCTGGCGCGAAATTGCAGAGCTTGTTGTTTTTCGGTATCGTCCAGAGTGTGTAAGTGAAAGGTGGCACCCCACTGTAACCGCGATGCAAGATCCGGCAGTTGCACCGCTAATTCACGCGGACTGTGCACGGCAGCGACCAACAATAATTTTCCCAAATCGCGCAGTACATTGAACAGATTAAACAGTGCAAGTTCCCATTCTGAGCGACCTATGACTAAATCCACCCCATCTAAACAGACAAAATCTAAGGTTTCCAAACCAGCAAATAATTCATGAGGCGCATAGCCCACTAAATCACGCAGGGGGAAATATTGAAAGCTTTTGCCAAGAGTCTGTGCCTGGTGACAAGCGGCTTGCAACAAGTGGGTTAAACCACAACCGGGCGCACCCCACACATAAATAAAAGGCTCATTGCCGTTGGCGATTTGCGCACGCAGGGCCGCCACAATGTGGGTATTGGCAGTCGAATCTGGGGCATAAAAATTTTCAAAGGTTGCATCGTCGTTGAGGCTAACACCCAATGAAAGCTGTTGCGGAATCATCACTCAACGTCCATCAATTCTGCCAGCGGAAACTTAAAGGCAATGCAGTATCACCCACTACCGGTTGTAGTCTGCCTGATGATGCCAGACTGGTTGTCAGCAGTTTTTCATCGCCTTCCAATACGAGATTAAATTGCAGTAACTCCTTATCAACCTTCACCAGATCCGCACGGCGAATAACGCCCACAGTTTTTAAATAAGCCTGTACTTGTTTGAAGGTTGCAAAGTCGCCAACGTTGACAACATAAAGGGTTATCCCTTGTGGCGCATTGTTAGGAGCACTGATTAATTGCGCTTGCTGTAATAATGAGTGGATGGCCTGCGGAGAGTAATTGAGCACCAATGACGTGGGCGATGTGTACGTGAATTTAGCCAGATAATTAGGCGCATCATTAATGGCTTGTTTAACTAGAGGATGTTGCAGCGCTGCGGTGTCGCCTGTTATTTGCGCGATCACATCGCCCAAGTGGGCTTTCGTCGCTGCAATGCGCTCGGCATCTGACTGATTAGCCACCTGAACCTCTACACGATAGCTATCGGCGGGTTGCTGCGCCCATGCGCTAAGCGCCCATAAACTCAAAACCAACAAGACGATTCGAACCACCATTAACTCCCGTATATCAAGGCCACAACTCACACTAACCAGTGTAAAAACCGGCATTGTAGCAGGCTTATCGTAACTTTTTAGGGAAAAAAGCCTATCAAAAAACCGCCGATCAAATGTTAGTTAAGTGAAATAACGTGTAACTCGAACAATTTTTTGTACAATGCATCGAGATACTCCGTTAACTGTCGATTAATCCAATAAAGAAAAAACCATGACCATAGCTATGACTAACAACACCCAAAAAATTCTTAACGCCACGGTTATCATCGCCGCACTCGGTTATTTTGTAGACGTTTACGACCTGATTTTATTTTTAATTATCGGCAAAAAAAGTCTCGTCGATCTCTACCCTCAATGGGCCGGCCAGCCAATTTTACTTGAGCAATTCCAACACCTACTGGATTTGCAAATGATTGGCATGCTTATCGGCGGTATTGCCTGGGGAATGATTGGCGATAAGAAAGGTCGGTTGGCAGTGCTGCTCGGCAGCATTATTTGTTACTCCCTCTCCAACCTCGCCAACGCTTTCGTGACCGATATGACATGGTATGAAATTTTTCGCTTTATTGCCGGCTTTGGTTTGGCGGGCGAACTGGGTGCTGGCGTGTGCTTAGTAGCAGAACTGATGGACAAAAATAAACGTGGCTTGGGCACTATGGTAGTTGCAGCTCTTGGCGTATTTGGCGCGGTAGTAGCGGCGTTAGTGTCTGAATTTATCAGCTGGAAAACCTCTTACATCATCGGTGGCGTGCTAGGTTTTGGTTTATTGTTTTTGCGTATCGGCGTATTTGAAAGTGCTATGTTCCAGAAAGAGCACGCCAATATGATTCGCCAAGGTAACTTTCTAATGATGTTTACCTCGATCGATAGATTCAAACGTTTTGCCCAAGCCATTCTGCTTGGATTGCCCACGTGGTTTGTGATTGGTCTATTGGTCGCACGTGCGCCCGAAATCGCTAAGGCACAAAATATTCAAGGCGCTATAGCACAAAATATTTGTATTTTACTGGCTTACGCCGGTTTGGTATTTGGCGATTTTGCGTCCGGCAGTGCCAGTCAATTGATGCGCAGCCGTAAAAAAGCCTTCGCACTCTTTTACACGCTTTGCACACTGATGATGCTGCTTTATCTCAACCTTAATAGTGTAAGCAGCACGCTTTTTTACACAGCGATTTTTGCATTGGGTTTTTCTGTCGGCTTTTGGGCCATCTTTGTCACTAACGCCTCGGAGCAGTTCGGCATTAACCTACGCGCTACGTCCACCATCAGCGTACCCAACTTCGCTCGCGGTTCACTGGTGCCCATCGCGTGGGTTTTCAAACAAACCGCAATCGCCACTGGTAACATGATCACCAGTTTTTACTGGGTTGGTGGAATTATTATGGTGATTACTTTCGCCACACTTTATTTTGTGCGCGAAACGTTTGCGCGCGATTTGGATTTTTACGAGCGGTGATGTCCTTCAATCCAAACACCAACTTGATGACTCGCGGCCTGCTGTTTTTTCACCTTGATACCCTGCATTCATCTTAAACAAGCATCATAAGATGCTACGAAATTTACCTCTGTACGCGAGCGAACAGAACTCAGCCTAATCCATCGCTACAACTTGCTTGCGGCTTTCAACCCTTAACGAGCCCCTACTATCAATCTCATTTTCAACTACTCTTTTGTAACCACAGCATTGCACTTCACCATTAAAGGTTATTACATGCACCAATTTCGCAGCGAACACGACACCATGGGCGAGGTACAAGTGCCTGCCTCTGCGTTCTACGGAGCACAAACGCAACGGGCGATTGATAATTTTACCTTTAGCGCCTTGCGCTTACCGGCTCAATTTATTTATGCCGTTACACAAATTAAAAAAGCAGCCGCACAAACAAATGGACAATTGGGTTTGCTGGATGAAGAGAGAACGCAAGCCATTATTCGTGCGAGCGATGCCATTATTGCAGGTGAACATGCTGACCAATTTCCGGTAGATGTCTTTCAAACCGGTTCTGGAACCAGCACCAATATGAATCTGAATGAAGTCATTGCACATCTGGCAAGCGAATTCAGTGGGCAACATGTGCACGCGAATGATCATGTAAATATGAGCCAAAGCAGTAACGATACTATTCCCAGCGCTATTCACATTAGCGCTGCGCTGGCGGTTGAACAGCAACTTATGCCCGCATTGGAAAATTTGCATACAAGCCTGTTAGGTAAAGCTGAGCAATTGAACGATGTGGTAAAAACCGGGCGCACTCATTTAATGGATGCCATGCCGCTGACGTTCGGGCAAGAAATTAGTGGATGGGCAAGCCAAATTGAAAGTAACTATGTGCGTTTACAAATGCTGTTGCCACAACTCTTGCAGCTCGCACAAGGTGGTACAGCAGTAGGCACAGGCGTTAATGCGCACGCACAATTCGCACAAGTTTTTGCGCAACATTTACATAAAAATACTGGCCTAGCCTTTACGCCCGCCATTAATTTTTTTGCGGCCATGAGCGCTCAAGATACGGCAGTTGCACTTTCCGGCCAGCTAAAAACACTTGCCGTCAGCTTAATGAAAATTGCCGACGATCTGCGCTGGATGAACTCTGGCCCGCTCGCCGGCCTTGCGGAAATTAATTTGCCGGCGCTGCAACCGGGCTCATCCATTATGCCGGGCAAAGTAAACCCGGTGATTCCCGAAGCCGTGTGCATGGTGTGCGCGCAAGTAATGGGTAACGACGTGAGTATCGGTATTGCTGGGCAGTCGGGAAACTTTCAATTGAATGTGATGTTACCGCTGATTGCTTACAACTTATTGCAATCCATTGAACTACTGAGCAATGCCTCTAATCAGTTAGCGGAGAATGCCATTGCCAACTTTACCGTGAACCAAACTGCTATTGATAAAGCCCTTACCTGCAACCCGATATTAGTCACGGCCTTGAACTCCATTATCGGTTACGAACAAGCTGCAGCTATTGCCAAAAAAGCTTACCAAACTGGCCGCGCAATTATGGATGTGGCGGAAGAAGAATCGCCGCTGAGCCGCGCTGAGCTTGAGCACTTATTAAACCCGAAAAGCTTAACCGGTCAATAACCCAACGACTGACGCAGGCTCACATCCAATTTATCCACCACATCGGCCCAATCGGCGTCAGTAGCAATTTGGTCGTGGAGAAACTTGGCTTGCGATGCGGTCCAGAAAGGCGCATCGCACAAGGGAGTTCGCGTATCCAATGGCCGATGGGAGGCGATAAAGGTTTGAATATCGGCATCCCCTGAAGGTAAGCCCAATTGTGCAAACAAGTGGGTGATGCTGTGTAGATTGGTTTCCATATCCAACTCCTCTGTGAATCTAACGATTGCAAGGCGATCTACGTGATTCTGAGCCGCTCGACTATAGCACTTACGTATCCAATAGGCAGCCAAATCAAACATCACCGCCAGTGAAATCTTTCCATAGCACATAAAGATCAGGTCACATAGCTGTTTGCACAACCTTGCCCTCAAAAGTTTTCGCCAAAAGCGCCTATCCCAGCGGCCAAGCAAGAGCCAAAAGCCGCATAAGCTGTTAGAATGGCGGCCTTTTTTTACACCCTTATGTTTCACTCCGACTGCATCAGCCAGAGAATTTATTTATGAGCGACAATCTAAACTCCACCCAATCCCTCAGCTACAAAGACGCTGGTGTTGATATTGAAGCCGGTGATGCGCTGGTTGAACGCATTAAAAGTGTTGCCAAACGCACTAAGCGTCCCGAAGTTATGGGCGGGTTAGGTGGTTTTGCCTCATTGGTGGAAATTCCTGCGGGTTACAAACAGCCTATTTTGGTGTCCGGCACCGACGGTGTGGGCACAAAACTGCGCTTGGCCATGCAACTGAGCAAGCACGACACCATTGGTATCGATTTGGTGGCCATGTGTGTAAATGACTTAGTAGTGACTGGCGCCGAACCATTGTTCTTCCTCGACTACTACGCCACCGGCAAGCTTAACGTCGATGTTGCTGCCGCGGTGGTGTCTGGCATTGGTGACGGTTGTGAGCTGGCAGGTTGCGCCTTAGTCGGCGGCGAAACCGCTGAAATGCCCGGCATGTATGAAGGTGAAGATTACGATTTAGCAGGCTTCTGCACCGGCGTGGTGGAAAAGTCTGAAATCATCGATGGCAGTAACGTACAGGTTGGTGATGCGCTTATCGCCTTAACCTCCAGCGGCCCACACTCCAACGGCTACTCGCTGATTCGTAAAATCCTTGAAGTAACCAAGGCTGATTTAACGCAAGAGTGCGGCGGCCGCCCCTTGGGTGATGCGCTTATGGAGCCAACCCGCATTTACGTAAAATCAGTATTGAAACTCATACAAGAAAGCCAAGTGAACGCAATGGCACACATCACTGGTGGTGGCTTGACTGAGAATATCCCTCGCGTATTGCCCGAAGGCACCAAAGCGGTTATCGACACCCAAAGTTGGACGTTCCCACCCGTGTTCCAATTTTTACAGCGCGGTGGCAATGTCGATATTCGCGAAATGTACCGCACCTTTAACTGCGGCGTAGGCATGGTGATTGCCGTTCCAGCCAGCGAAAAAGACAACGCTTTGACAATTTTGAAAGCAGCAGGTGAAACGCCCTTTGTGGTTGGCCATATTGCCCAAGCCATTGGCGAAGAGGCGCAAGTTGACTTGCAAGGCCTACCGTCCAATCCGAAAGGCGTGTAAGACGCATGACATCGCCTGAAAAAATGCGGGTTGTAGTACTTATCTCCGGTAGCGGTAGCAATCTGCAAGCGCTGATTGACGCTATGCAAGCGGGGGATTTGCCTATTGAACTCGCCGCAGTTATCAGTAATCGTCCCGGAGTATTGGGGCTTGAGCGTGCCAGCAAAGCCAACATCCCCACCGCTGTGTTAGACCACAAAGGTTTTACTGACCGCGAGAGTTTTGACCACGCGCTTATCCAGAAAATCGACAGTTACCAGCCTGCACTGGTGGTATTAGCCGGATTTATGCGCATACTCACACCGGAGTTTACCCAGCATTACTTGGGCAGAATGCTCAACATTCACCCTTCCCTGCTACCTAAATACCAAGGGTTGCACACGCACCAACGCGCCTTGGACGCAGGCGAAAGCCGCCACGGTGTGACGGTACACTTTGTCACCGCAGAGTTGGATGGCGGCCCGTCCGTGATACAAGCATCAGTACCCATTCTGGCTAACGATGACGCGTCAAGCCTTGCGAAGCGAGTACAACGTCAAGAACATGTTATTTACCGACTCGCCGTAAAATGGTTTGCGCTGGGCGAATTGCAGATGCTAAATGGAAAAAGTGTCTTAAAAGGCGAACTTTTACCCGAATCGGGTTACCAACTTCATTCTGAAGAACCTTAAGGGCATTATGATGAGTGGATTGCGTTGGTTATTAGGCGTGGCGGTGTTTAGCTTGAGTTTGCTGGTAAGCCTGAACACACACGCTGAAGGTAATGAACAGCCGTCAGTGTTTGAAAATGAATACACAGCGCGCCTCTACGGTTTTTCCATTCTCGCCACCAGCCGCCTGAGTGTCGGCAACGAAGGTATTTACGAATTTTATTTTAATATCCACGCCATGTTAGGTGACATTACTGAAATTAGTCACTTTAAATGGAATGCTCAACAACACTACGCCATGCCATTGGATTATTCTTATAATCGCTCGGGTATTGGCAATAACCGCGATTATGTACTTGATTTTGATTGGAATAAAAATCTGGTCACCAATCTCAACAGTAAGAAGAGTTTAGCGATTGCAGCAGCGCAACGTGTTCAAGATAATTTAACCTACCAAGTTCAGTTGCGTCAGGATGTAATCGCAGCCAAAACCAACTTGGTATACGCCATCACCAACGGCAAAGAAACCAAAGATTATCACTTTGAAATTGTCGGTGAAGAAATCTTGGATACGCCTTTAGGGAAAGTGAATACCGTCAAAATCAAACGCACGCAAACCAATGACAATCGCGACACCTATGCGTGGCTTGCCAAAGATTTTCAGTACTTGTTAGTCCGTTTACAGCAAGAAGAAAATGGTTCTGCTTACACCATCTACATTAGTAAAGCCTCGATAAACGGCAAAGCAATTGATCATTTCTAGTTTTTTAATTTTTATTTTTTAATTTTTGGAAAAGTTTATGAATATTTCTAACAACTGCGTTGCCAGCATTCACTACACACTCACCAATAGCGAAGGCACAGTGATTGATAGCTCTGAAGGGCAAGAACCATTGGCTTATTTGCACGGTGCGGGCAACATTATTCCAGGTTTGGAAAAAGCGCTGGTGGGCAAAGTAGTAGGCGATAAATTTAATGTGAGCATCCCTGCGGCAGAAGCTTATGGTGTGCGCGATGACAGCATGGTGCAAGAATTGCCCTCTAACATGTTCAGCGGCATCGATCAAATTGAAGTCGGCATGGAGTTTCACGCTGAAACTGAACAAGGTTTACAAGTTGTTACCGTAACCAAAGTTGAAGGCGATACCGTTACCATCGATGGCAACCACCCATTAGCCGGTGTTGATTTAACCTTCGCGGTAGAAGTGGCAGAGATTCGCCAAGCGACGGAGGAGGAGCTGGCTCACGGTCACGCTCACGGCGCTGGCGGGCATCACCACCACTAATACGAAAAGGCCGCTATCGCTAGCGGCCTTTTTCTTTGCACGCCGCTTATTTACAGCGTTTAACGTACCTCAACTTTAGTTTCACCACAGCGCTCACACTCATACACAGTAACCAATTTACCCTGCTTCACATCAAATTTTTTATCGGTTCTTATTGCCCACTTATGAAAGCCACTTTTGCACAATGTTTTACCTTTGTGTTTATCAAAAGGCGATGGGCGCTTAAAAGGTAATACATTACTCATGAGCATTTACCTTCGTTAATTCGAAACCACCCCGCAATACTTTTTCGCTCACGCGTTGCAGGCAGCACTTCATGTGGAAATTTTTCGCTTAAAAAAATTATCAACCGACCATAAATTGGCGCAACGCGCTCAATAACTTGCTCACCATTTTCTGTATAAATCAGCAACTCCCCACCCTGATCGTCTGACCATGATTGATTCAAATACAACACCGTTGAGAGCACGCGATTAGTTTTTCCCGTAAATGCATCCAGATGTTTTTTATAAAAAGCCCCTATAGGGTAATGCGCAAAATGGCTTTCATAATCACAGAGCCCCATAAACAAACGGCGATTCAATCCGAGACGTAAAGTATCCATCCACGCTAAAAATTCTGAGGTTGCCGCCGCATTGGATTCAATCCAGTGAATACTGTCAGAACGAATATCTTGCTGCACCTGAAAAGCGGATTGCCGCCCTATACCTGCTGGTTTAAAACTATCCGCGTGCAAGTGATTGATGTGGGCTATCAACCTATCCAATAACGCACTAGGCAAGGCATCATCCAGTATTAAATAACCTTGCTCAGTTAAGGCATCAGCGATGTGATCAAGCTGAATATCGGTAAAGGTTTGCATAATCTTCACGAGGGGGGAGACAAAGAGAAAAGCATTATACACAGCCGCACCTATTTTTCGCTTGAAGTACAGCTTTTTGATTCAGGTCAATCCTCACTCACGCCATTTCCTTATGCTGATATAAACCCATTTTTCATTGTGAATAAACATGAGCAGCTACAACAACCCGTTGATATGGAACCCACAGATTATTCAGCGTTACGACATGGCGGGGCCGCGCTACACCTCTTACCCAACAGCACCCCAGTTTCGCGAGTCGTTTTCAGAAATGGCGTTGCTCAATGCTATTTCACGCAGCAATAAAAAATCGCGCCCGCTCTCACTCTATTTTCATATTCCTTTTTGCGAGTCACTTTGCTACTACTGCGGCTGCAATAAAATTGTGACACCTAACAAAAGCCGTTCCATGTCTTATGTGAAACGCGTTATTCAAGAAGTGGAATTACAAGCAGGATTATTTGATAGATCGCGTAGTGTTAAACAGTTGCACTGGGGCGGCGGCACACCAACGTTTATTAACGACGACGAAATGACATTGTTGATGAAGGCAACACGCAAACATTTTAACTTACTCGATCACGACGAGGGCGAATACTCTATTGAAATTCACCCCGGTAAAGTCAGTAGCAGTACCATGACCCATTTGCGCAAGCTTGGCTTCAACCGCGTGAGCATGGGCATTCAGGACTTTGACCCGCAGGTACAAAAAGCCGTTAACCGCTTTAACAGCTTTAAAGAAGTTGATGAGCTGGTATGCAGCCTGCGCGCTGATCAATACCAATCAATTAGTATGGATTTAATTTACGGTTTACCGCATCAAAACGCGAAAACCTTTGAGACGACGTTGAATAAAGTCATTGCGCTTTCACCTGACCGTTTGTCGCTTTTTAATTATGCACATATGCCGCACCTATTCAAAAGCCAACAATTAATCCGCGAAGAAGATTTACCTGCAGCCGAACAAAAATTAGCACTTTTACATTTCGCCATTGATCAACTTCAATCAGCGGGCTATGTCTATATTGGTATGGATCATTTTGCCAAACCCACCGACGAGTTGGTAAAAGCGCAACAAGAAGGGAAAATGCAGCGCAACTTTCAGGGCTACTCAACTCACGGCGATTGCGATTTATTAGCCTTCGGTGTATCCGCCATCAGCGCCATTGATAATGTTTATGTACAAAATGCAAAAGGGATTAATGAATACCAAGCTAAAGTAGACTCCGGTGTTTTACCTTATGTAAAAGGGTTCACATTGAATGCAGAGGATGAATTACGCAAATTTATTATCAATAAAATCATCTGCCACTTTGAATTAAATTTTAGTGAAGTAAAAACAGTTTTTGATGTGGATGTACCACTGTATTTCGCACAAGAATTAGCGCAGCTTCAACCCATGATCGAAGATGGTTTATTGAGCATTGATGAGTCTGGATTAAAAGTTCACAACAGCGGCCGAATGCTTATTCGCCGTATTTGTATGGTGTTTGATGAGTATTTGAATTCGCCCAATCAAATTCGGTTTTCAAAAATTATTTAATGGCGTGATATTAAGGCAAGGATTCCGGTAATTTTTTCAAGGTGTAAATATCATAACGGCTCGACTTGCCCTCCAATTGATAGGAGGGCGTTTTTCCCGCAACAAACGGCGCTTTACGTGGGCGTTTCACCACTACACGATAAGTCGCATGAGCTAGTGCTTTTTCCAACAGCGAATCTGCATCTTCATCTTTCCCCACCACATGATGGAAAGCCACCATTTCCTTTTTGACATCGGCGGATTTCTGCCGCTCGGGAAACATCGGGTCTAGATAGATAACATCTGGACGCGGATTGAGTACCGCTTGAGCCAGATAATCTTGACTATCCATCGCCAACAATTCCATGCGCGCTATTATCTGTATCAACTCAGGATCGTGCATGTGCGTGCGTGCACGGTTCAAGCCATCGCGCAACAAGGCATAGACAATGGGTGAGCGTTCCAACAAGGTTAGCCGACAGCCAAGGCTAGCCAGCACAAAGGCATCTTTCCCCAAGCCCGCCGTGGCATCCACTACATGCGGATAAACCCCTGCTTTTACACCAACAGCTTTGGCAATCATTTGCCCTTTGCCTCCGCCAAACTTACGACGATGATCTACCGAACCTTCGGCAAATTCGGCGAATATAGGACCTGGCGCCTTACGGCCAGTGTGCTGCAGCGAAACCCCTTGCGCGTCAAAAACTACCGCAAATTCTGGCTCGCTTAAATCCTGCGCTCTGGTCTGTTCCATCAAAACCGCATTTAAGTGCTCAGCCAGTGTTTGCGCTTCGCACAAACGTTCGGCATGGTTACAAATAATCAACAAGGTAGTGTTTGTCATACAGGCACAGTAGGCTGTTAAAAAAGCAGTTAGGCAATAAGTGCTAGGCACAAAAAAGGCGGGAACTATAACCAAGCCCTTAGTCTATGGCTATAGCTTTGATTAACAACACCAAATAGACAATTTGTCAGACATTTTTTAAAGTGCACTTGTAATTTTTCATTAAGGCTCCATCATTCATTTTCTTGATTATCAATTGAAGTACACATCACCCATCCAAAGGAGCGATTCCATGGCAACAGTAACTCTCAAAGGCAACCCATTTCACACCAACAGCGACCTGCCCGCCGTTGGTAGCAAGGCCCCTGCATTTAATCTGGTTAAGACTGATCTATCAGAAGTAACTGGCGAAGCACTGGCTGGCAAGCGCGTTGTGCTGAATATTTTTCCCAGTGTTGACACCCCAACGTGCGCGCAATCGGTACGTACATTTAACGCACAAGCCAGCAGCTTGAACAACACCGTCGTCGTTTGCGCATCACAAGACTTACCCTTCGCATTAGCGCGTTTCTGTGGTGCTGAAGGCCTGAGCAATGTGATCCCAGCTTCTGCTTTCCGTTCTGATTTTGCTGCTAACTATGGTGTTAAATTGACCGATGGCCCCTTGGCTGGCCTGACGGCTCGTGCGGTTGTAGTTCTGGATACCGACGGCAAGGTCCTCCACAGCGAATTGGTTAGCGAAATTGCTGACGAACCCAATTACGATGCAGCACTGAAAGCGCTGGCGTAATTACACACAACTCCCAGCATCAATCGTGCTGGGAGTGTTTAATCGCCGCTGCTGCAATAACATCAATTTACCTGTTTAACGCCCTGCAAATTTTTCAAGCAATGTGCTTTGGCAAGTTGTAGAAAATCCTGCACATAACCCGTGGTTAATTGCTCCTCACGAAGTGCCGCATAAAGCGTCGGCCAAATACCTTTTTCACCCGCCGAACGTACACTGATAAAGTTTTTTTCAACATATTCAGCCAGTACCCAATTAGGTAACGCGCACACCCCACGACCGCTAGAGACTAACTGCACCATCATTAAAGTTAACTCAGAGGTGCGTACCGCCGCGGGCTCAACACCTGCTGGCGTTAAAAACTGTTTAAACACATCCAAGCGGCTGCGCTCCACCGGGTAAGTAATCAAGGTTTGATCGGCCAAATCTTGCGGCAGCAAAGAGACTTTGGCGACCAGTGGGTGATTATTGGCAATGGCGATATGCATTTCATAGGAAAACAACGGCACATATTCAACACCTTTAATGGGTTGTGGATCTGACGTGATGACCAAATCAATATCACCTTGCGCCAAGGCAGGCAGTGGCTCAAACGTAAACCCGCCGGAAAAATCCAACTCAATAGCCGGCCATTGATTACGGAAAATTTCCACCGTGGGCATTAGCCAGTTAAAGCAACTGTGGCACTCAATCGCCATAAACAAACGCCCTGCATCACCGTGAATAAGCTTTGTAATATCGCGCTCTGCATCATCCACTTTGGCAATTACGTCATCGGCCAACTGCAATAAGCGCTTGCCCGCTTCGCTGAACCGCAAGGGTCGGCTCTTGCGGATAAATAACTCGCATTCAAGACGCGCCTCCAGCTCTTTAAGCTGATGCGATAGTGCCGACTGCGTTAGACATACGCGCTCTGCCGCTTCCACCAAACTGCCGGTTTCCCGCAGGGCCACTAGGGTTTTCAGGTGCCGAATCTCCAACATAGAAATCTCTCGATAATATTTGAGGCCCACCCTACGACAGGATGAACCAAATAACTCACGCATCATTAATATTATTCATGTTAAACCTGAAAATTGCCAGTTTGATTCATGTTAACGCTTGAGAAACAATGACTCCACTCTAAACGGATTCAATAAAGGTAACCAAACATGACTCAACAGATCATCACCCACAATCTGGGCTTTCCGCGTATTGGCGCAGACCGCGAGCTGAAAAAAGCACTCGAAGCCTACTGGCGTGGCGAGATTACACAGGCACAACTGCAATGCGCTGGCCGTGAGCTGCGCCTTACTCATTGGCGATTGCAAACGAACGCAGGGCTAGATTTAATCCCCACAGGCGATTTTGCGTGGTACGACCAAGTACTCACCTTGTCGGCAACCTTGGGCAATATCCCCCTGCGCCATCGCAAAGAACAGATTCTAGATGTAACGCATGACCATCAGGCGCACGAAGGTTGTTGCACAGTACCGACACAAGCCGCCGCCACGCAAACCACAACCCCTTGCGTTGATATAGATTTAGACACCATTTTCCGCGTTGCTCGTGGTCGCGCACCCAGTGGTGCCGCAAGCAGTGCTTCCGACATGACGAAATGGTTTGATACCAATTACCACTACTTGGTACCTGAATTTCACCCCAATCAACAATTCCAACTTAGCTGGACGCAAATTATTGATGAAACCGCTGAGGCCATTGCTCAAGGCTACGCCGTAAAACCCGTGATTCTTGGCCCCTTAAGTTATTTGTGGTTGGGCAAAGAAAAAAGTGGCGATGAAAATTTTAATCGCTTTGATTTATTGGAAAACTTATTGCCCGCGTACAAACAATTATTGCAAGCCTTGGCCGACACTGGTACACAGTGGGTACAAATTGATGAACCGATTTTGGTATTGGATTTACCCACAAAATGGCAAACGGCTTTTGAACGGGTTTATCACTCGCTTAATCATCCACAATTAAAAATTTTACTTGCCACCTATTTTGGTGCGCTCGGTGAAAATATTTCCACCGCAATTAATTTACCCATCGCCGGTTTGCATGTAGATGCTGTACGCGCACCTGAACAAATACTCAACTTAGTCGATCGCTTAGCTGCACACAAAATATTATCTATAGGCGTGGTAGATGGCCGCAATATTTGGCGCAATGATTTAGAAAAATCACTAAGCCTGTTAAAAACAATTCACGAACGCTTGGGGGATCGCCTATGGATTGCACCTTCTTGTTCACTGTTACACGTACCGGTTAATCTAGATCGCGAAACAAAACTGGATAGCGATGTAAAAACTTGGCTAGCCTTTGCGCAACAAAAAGTAAGTGAAGTCGTCTGTTTAAAAACACTGCTCACGCGCCCACAGGATGCGCTTGCCCAACAAGTGTTAAATGAGAGTAAAGCGGCTGCACAAACACGGTTAAGCTCACCTAAAATTCACAACCCTGCCGTAAAGTCGCGCGTACAAAATATTCATATTCGAGATGCACAACGCCAATCGCCTTTCGTGCAGCGTATTAAAGAACAACAAGCCGCATTAGGTTTACCCTTATTTCCCACCACAACCATTGGTTCATTTCCACAGACAAAGACCATTCGCAAGATACGTAGCGATTTTAAAAACGGCGCGATTAGCGCCAGCGAATATGATGTTCGTATTCGCCAAGAAATTGCTGATTGTATTATTCGTCAAGAAAAAATCGGGCTGGATGTATTAGTACACGGCGAGGCTGAACGGAATGACATGGTGGAATATTTTGGTGAACAATTGGACGGCTACGCATTTACACAATATGGCTGGGTACAGAGTTATGGCTCACGCTGCGTTAAACCGCCCATTATTTTTGGTGATGTATCGCGGCCGTTCCCGATGACATTGGGGTGGACACGCTTTGCACAAGCATTGAGTGAAAAACCGGTGAAAGGCATGCTCACCGGCCCCATTACCATGCTGTTTTGGTCGTTCGTGCGCGACGATCAACCACGGGCGACTACCGCTTTGCAAATAGCATTGGCGTTGCGCGACGAAGTAGTAGATTTAGAAGCTGCCGGAATAAAAGTCATTCAAATTGATGAACCCGCCATTCGCGAAGGGTTACCACTGCGATTAAAAGATCGCACAGAATATCTTAACTGGGCCGTTAAAGCCTTTCGTATTAGCGCCAGCGGTGTACGCGATGAAACACAAATTCATACCCACATGTGTTATTCAGAATTCAACGATATTATTGCGGCCATTGCCGATTTGGATGCAGACGTAATCACCATCGAAACCTCACGCTCTGATGGTGAATTACTACAAGCATTTGAGCATTTTAATTACCCGAATGACATTGGCCCCGGCGTTTACGATATTCATTCACCCAATGTTCCCAGCACCGAAACCATGGTGAGTTTACTAAAGCGCGCCGCCTTTAAAATTCCCGCTGAGCGCTTGTGGGTGAATCCAGATTGCGGATTAAAAACTCGCGCATGGCCCGAGACCGAAGCGGCGTTAATTAAAATGGTGGAAGCGGCAAATATTTTGCGCAGCGAATGGCACGGTCAAAGTAACGTCATCGCAAACAACTGGGCCGTTAAAGAAGAGGCTTAAGTTACCAGGGGGAAGCATTTGAACAAGGAGGTTCAAACACCAACAAATCAACCCATTATTAATAATGATCCTTCAACCACTGTTCAAAATTCGCGGCAGTCATAGGTTTAGCAAAATAGTAACCTTGCATTATTCGACATCCTTTTTGGTAAAGGATTTCACTTTCTTGTGCAGTCTCAACACCTTCGGCAATAGTGGCTTTCCCAAGTGAATGCGCCAGACCAATAATAGACTCAACAATGGCCAATGAAGCCGCATCCTTTAGCATATCGCGTACAAAAGATTGATCAATTTTCAAAACATCTATAGGCAAGTGGCGCAAATAATTTAAGCTGGAAAAACCCGTACCAAAATCATCAATGGCAATGCGAAACCCGGCATGTTGGAAAGAGCGTAAAATTTCGATAGAGGTTTGCATATCGTTCACCAGCATAGACTCTGTTAATTCCAACTCGAACCACTGCGATGAAACACCGGCCTGCTCCAAAAGTTTTTGCACACGCTCTAAAAAATTATTTTGGCGAAATTGCAATGCAGATATATTGACGCTCACACCAAAATTTATCATGCCTTTGCGCTGCCATTCCGCCACTTGGCGCGCCGCTTCCGCAATCACCCAGTCGCCCATTGGAATAATTAACCCCGTCTCTTCCGCCAAGGGAATAAAATCGGCGGGTGAAACCAAACCGCGCACGGGATGACGCCAACGAATCAAGGATTCCACACCCACTAATTTTCGATCCTCACCGCGAATTTGTGGTTGATAATAGAGTTCAAATTGTGCTTCATCCAACGCTTGACGAAAATCATTTTCTAGCTTCAACCTATCCAAGGTACGAGCATTAAGTGCAGGTTTATAAAATTGAAAATTATTGCGGCCTTTTTCTTTGGCCAAATACATGGCAGCATCAGCATTTTTAATCAGTGTACTCGTATCATCACCATCATCTGGGTACATGGCGATGCCAATACTCGGAGTCATGTGTAGCCCTATACCATCCACAGTATAAGGCTCTTGAATTGCCTCACTGAGTTTTAACGTTAAATCGGCTAAACTCCCCTCATCGCGCACATTGGGTATTAACACAACAAATTCATCTCCACCCAAACGCGCTACTGTATCTCCAGAGCGAACAGTTTCTGCCAAACGACGAGCTGCTTCTATTAACAACTGATCGCCCACTGCGTGACCCAATGAATCATTTACATTTTTAAATCTATCTAAATCAATAAAGAGTACCCCGATTTTTTCTTGCTGGCGACGCGCGGAGGTAATGGCCATATCCAAGCGGTCATTTAATAACACACGATTAGGTAACTTCGTTAAGCTATCATGACTCGCCAAAAATTCAATTTTTTCACGAGAGTTTTTATGCTCGGTAATATCATTAAAAATAGCAATATAATTTTCGGCGGCACCCTCTTGATTATTCACTTGACTAATCGAAAACCAACAGGGGAAAACCTCGCCATTTTTACGCATATTCATTAGCTCACCTTGCCAATGACCGCGCTCCTTTAAAGTGGAAACTAAATTTCTGAAAAAACTGTGTGTATGTAATTTAACCCCCACCGCAATAGTGTCTACATTTAGCACATCATCTTCAGCATAACCCATGATTGCTTTATACGCGCTATTAACAGAGATAATTTGAAAATCCGCATCCGTAATTAAAATTGCCTCATTGCTTCCTGCTATTACCTTAGCCCATAAACGCAATTGAGATTCTTGTTTTTTGCGTTGAGTAATTTCACGCACCACCATAAGTGCTTCTGTCAAATCGCGCTGAATAAAACGAGCCTCCCAAAAACGTATACGCTCCGGCTCTTGCGACCACTGAAATTCAATTAATTGCATGCCCGCGCCATCAAGCACCCGTTTTAAAGAGTCTTTTATCTCTGTGAATACTTCTGGCGGCAAACGCCCAACAGACTCACCATCATCAAAATAAAACCAATTTTCCATATCAAAAACATAGGAGCCCACTTGCATATCTAAAATGCGGCCATCATTGTGAATACGCATAATGATATCTGGAATACTTGATAAAAGTGCGCGGGTTTTACTTTCGCTTAAACTCAATTCAAAAAATGCACGGCTTGCCTGCAAAATATACTTAATACGATAGGGTAAGGTTCCCCAGCTAACTGGCTTGGTAATAAAATCTATAGCACCTGTTTCATAGGCAAGCTGAATAGACTCAAGATCGTCTAGCCCTGTAACCATGGCAATAGGCAAATCTTTTCCTTTTGCGTCAGAGAGAAACTCTTTACACAAACTGAACCCATCTCCATCTGGCAACAGCACATCCAAAAGAATAATATCTAAGGTTTGTTGATAAAAAATATCGCGCGCACTGGCGCAATCAGCAACAGCAAAAACAATAAAGCCAGCCTTTTCTAAAGTTGCACTCATCATTAAGCGTGCCGCTTCGTCGTCGTCAACCACTAAAATAGCGGCAGGCTGAGCATCAAGCTTTATCATGCACGGCCCTCTTCATCTTTAATTTTCTCTAAAGCGACAACAACGGATCTATAGAGTACTTTTATTTGAGCAATTAATCCGTTTATATTGTCCAATTTTACAGCGCGTCCACACTCTTCGATCAAACGACAGACATCGGTCATTTCAATCACACCTAAATTGGCTGAACTATTTTTTAAACTGTGCGCCGCCTTATAAAGTGCCACCGCATCTTGCTGCAAAGCAGCGGAGTCCATGTCGAGCAATAAAGCCGGTGTAGTTTGTAAATAGAGTTCAATGACACGCACTAATAAACCCGGTTTGAGATTTTTAAGTTGCGACAATACTTTTGAATCGAGTGTTATTTTTTCTAAAACCTCATCAACCTGATCTTGCTCATCTCGCTGAGGCAACCATTTAGCCAACGTTTTATGCAGTTGTGCCGCACTAAAAGGCTTACTTAAATAATCATCCATCCCTTTGGATAAACAAACTTCCCTATCCCCCACAATGGCATTTGCGGTAAGCGCAATAATGGGCATATGAGGTAAAGCCAAGGTGCGCTCGCGCGTTCGGATTCTTTGTGTAGCTTCAAAACCGTCCATAATCGGCATTTGACAATCCATCAACACTACATCAAAGACTTCTTCCGCCAACAGATGCAATGCATCCTCACCATTGGCAGCAATTTTTGCGCAGACCCCAATATTTTGCAAAATAGCCATGGCGACTTCTTGATTAACTAAATTATCTTCCGCTAAAAGTACGCGGCCTTTTAATTTAGGCAAAAAACTTTCACTATTAGTTTCTGACGCTAAAGGAGAATTGACTAAACGACGATTTTTTAGATGATCTCCGCGAATAGAAGCAGCAATCGCATTGTGTAATTCGGACTGACGAACGGGCTTTAATAGATACATCGCCCGCGCGGCTAATTTTGGATTAGCTATCATGCCTGCCGAACTCAACACCACTATCGATAAATGATCAAACTGGCTATCCGCTTGCAGTGCACTAATTAGTTCGCCGCCATCCATATTGGGCATCATCCAATCAGTTAAGAGCAAATGAAATGGCTGTTCTTTTTGTATGTGATCATGTAATTGAGTTAAGGCTTTTTCGGCAGAGTCCACAAGAACTGGGGTTATTCCCCAAGAAGTTAACCAATACTCTAAAATTTCCAAATTGGTTTGATTATCATCCACGACCAATACACGTAAATTTTGAAAACCGTCCACCAAACCATGAGACAATATTTCTTGCGCCTTAGGAAACCGCAAAGAAAAGGAAAAAGAGGAACCCTGTTCAAATACACTATTCAATACAATTTCACCACCCATTAACATAACGAGACGCTGTGAAATCACCAAACCCAGACCCGTTCCTCCATATTTTCGCGTCATGGAAGAATCAGCTTGCGTAAAGGCATTAAATAATTTCTTTTGTTGCTCTTCGGTAATGCCAATACCAGTATCTTTTACACCGAAATTTACCTCTACGTGAGTGTCAGTTTCAGCAACGCGTTCGACGGAAAGTTTAACTTCTCCCGCCGCTGTAAATTTTATGGCGTTACTTAATAAGTTAGTCAGCACTTGCGCAAGACGTGCCGAATCTGCTTCGATAGAAATGGGAGGGATAGGTGTATGACATAGCAACTCCAAACCCTTGCCTTGTGCGATAGGCGCATAGCGTTCAGCCAAATCCTCTATTAAGGTATTTAACTGAAACGCGTGCGGTTCCAGCTCTAAGTGGCCAGCCTCAATTTTAGAAAAATCCAAGACATCATTAATAATGGTAAGCAAATCTTCACCCGAACTTCTCACCACACGCGCAAAGCGTTTTTGTTTTGAATCGAGCGTAGTTTCTAATAACAAATTCGTCATGCCTAAAATGCCATTTAAGGGTGTGCGTATCTCATGACTAATAACCGCCAAGAATTCACTTTTTGCACGACTAGCCGCTTCCGCTTTCTGGGTTTCTTCACGCAATTGTGTAGTGCGCTCCTCCACACGTAACTCAAGTAATTCATGCTGCTTACGCAATTCACTGTCTTGCGTTTCAATACGGTCGAGCATGGCGTTAAACCGCTGTGTAAGGAATCCAACCTCATCGTCTGCGCTCACTAGCTTGACACGCATACTGTAATCACCTTGCACACCAACAGATTGCGCCACTTCGCTTAAGCTGCGCAAAGGTCGTGTAATAATTTTGGTAAATCGCTGCGCGAGTAAACCTGCAACTATGAGTGCGAAAAATGAAATGATTAATGCAATGCCTATTTGACGCACAAGTAAACTGTGTAAGGAGGATAAATTCACCTCTAATAATAAGGTGCCCACTTTTTCATTTTTCCAGCTAACATCGACTGCAATTTTTTTATCAATCGACTGCATGAGATTTTGCTTACGATAATATTCAGCAAGGACTTTTTGGTTTACCAACACAAAGCGTGCGGAGATAACATTTGGATCAACTTGTAATGCATCCAAGGCTTCATGTGCCGCTTGTTCATCACCAAACATTCCGGGTGAGGCAATATTAAAGGCCATAGCCTGAGCTAAAATTCTTAACTGCTGATCAATTTGTTGACTGGCGGATTGGTATTGTTGAAACACACCAGCCATAGCCGCAATCAAAACCGCCAGCGATGAAACAACCATCGCAAGCCGGCCAATACTGTGTGATAACGTGGACGATTGTTTCATTTGGTATTGTCCTCCTTGATAGTTTTCGCCAATTTTAATAATTGGCTACTGAAACTCACTCCCGAATTATTAACGGCCGTTTGATCAATGAAAAACTCTATATGACCATTGGGGTTACGGACTAAAGCAATACTCAGATCGGGGTCTTGTTCTGGAGGCTCATCAGCAACAAACACTACACCGGCGGGTAAAGGACGAGGAATAGCCAACGGAAATGCCTGCATGGGACGGTATACCATTTGGCACGTTTTCAGGGTGTTATTGACCGCTTGCGGGTCATCCAAATAAATGAGCTCTATGGCTTGTACCATCTGTTTTCCATCGATAACTTGGGCGTTCACCACCTTCCCCTTAAGCGGTTCAAGTGCCTGACGTGCGTCATCGCGAGCCCCCAAAGCACACAAGCGTAAAGTACTGTGCAAATTGGGCCACTCTATAAATTTTATAAATTTATAGACATAAGCAACCCTCAGGGCTGCCTCATCAGAGGCTCCTGTAGCAGCAGGCATAAACATAAGCCCAGCGAGAAGCCCAATGACGCTAGACTTCGACAGCCGCATTTCCGAACACAACCACTTACGTTTCCTCTAGTATTTACGTCAGTTATCAACACTTTCGTCTTTATACCAAACAGAATAGACCACTTTTATTGCGGAAGAGGCAAATAACCTGCCACTCGTTAACTGCTTAATGACAAGCCCCCAAATCCGCCCAAAAAACATAGCAAGTGTTATTATGTGCGCCTCATTCACCGCCCTTTAATGATGACCATGCTGCTTTTTGTCGATAACCTTACCAATGTAGATTTCAGCTTCCTTGACCCAAAACGAGGCCTGCTAGGCGAGACCTATCTCGCCAATATCGAACTCAAGGGAGACTTAGACGAACAAGGCATGGTGTGCGACTTTGGTACCGTGAAAAAACGAGTGCGCCATTGGCTAGATACTGAACTGGATCATCGCCTAGCAGTACCCGTACGCTCACCCAATATCATCATTAACGACGAAGGTGATTTTTTAGCTATTCGCTGGCAGTTTGGTAGCCAAGGCGAATTCCTGCACACTCGTTCACCGCGCGATGCCATTGCTTTAGTCGATGCCGATATCCTAACCCCAGAATCCATCGCAGATTGGTGTGTGACTCAACTGAAAAGTCTTTTTCCTGAAACGGTTGCAGAGCTTGAACTGCGTTTTACTCAAGAAATTATTGAGGGTGCCAGTTATCACTATAGTCACGGATTAAAGAAACATTTAGGCAATTGCCAGCGCATTGCCCACGGCCACCGTTCACGTATTGATATTTGGGAAAACGGCATTAAATCCCCCAGATTAGAAAACCAATGGGCCGAGCGCTGGCGTGACATTTATATTGGTACGCGTGAGGATATTTGCGATGAACCGGTACATAACAATCTTGCTTACTACCAGTTTGCCTATGTTTCACAACAGGGACCCTTTGCGTTAACCATTCCTCAATCGGCTTGCTACATTATAGAAACTGACAGTACCGTAGAGTTGATCGCACAACATTTTGCCCAAGCAATTAAGGCTGAGCACCCCAACTCGAGCATTCGCGTTAAAGCGTTTGAGGGAATTCATAAAGGGGCAATCGCCGAAGCTTAAAAAGAATTACCGTTGCTCTGGGTAACATCCCAATAAGAAAGGATTGATTAAGCATATGACCACCATTATTTTTCTTGCCTGTTTCTTTTTTTTCATGTGGCGCGGTTACCAAAAAGGATTTATTGGGAGTATTTCGCGGGTTGTAAGTTTATTCATTGCTTACCCTGCAGCTATTTTTTTTACTAAACCCTTCGCTGAAATATTACGACAGCACTCCTCACTCGATGGCCTGATGGTATTTATGGTCGCGGGTTTTATTATATTTTTAGTAGTAAGTGTGGCAGTGTCACTACTATTTAAATTCGTTGCCAAGTTAATGCCGCAGAATACATTTACCGAAACCGGCTCCAAAATTGGCGGCCTGGGTATGGGCATGATTATTGGCGGTGTATTTGGTTTACTTGTTGTTTATATGATTGATTTACTCGCCAAACCCTCTCAATCAGCGGCCAGTATCGCCGCCACAATGGAACATAATGCCAAAAATAAAACGCCGAATAATAGCGAAGAATCATTACAGGAATTTAATGCGCGTATTAAAAATACCCCTACGCCACCAATTCGCGCAACAGATTCCTTTATAGATACAGCCGCAAAAAAATTAGTGAGTACCGCTGCCTCAACTGCGGTTAATCTCACACTCTCAGACACAACCTCAGCTCAACTTACGCAGACTTTTGCACGCGATCCGCAAGTAATGCTCAACCACGTTCAGCAAATGACAAACAATAATCAGCTGAAACAATTACTGGAAAAGCCAGATTTTCAAAGCGAATTGAATCACGGCAATTTCCACACATTAGTCGACAATAAAGATTTTCAAACCCTGATGCAAAACAGTGATATGCAAGCCATTTTGGCAAGCGCAGAAGAAACCAACGGTGAGAATTTCTCACAGGAAGAAGCGGCAGGAAAATTAATTAGTGCTTGGCAAAAAATCGCTACCTTAAAAAACGACCCTCGCGTACTCGATATAGTTAATGACTCAACGTTTCAAGAACAATTAAACTCACCGAATAAGATACCGTTATTGATGAACCCCAAAATGCGAGAGCTAACGGAAATTATGTTTAATGGGGAAAGCGAATCAATTAGCAGTGTTGCAGATGTTTCGAATACGGCAATCCACAACAAAACCCATTACAAAATAGAAGATCTCAACCAAGGCACAACGCACGCGCGAACAGAAGAGTTACCGCCAATTAACAATCCAAACGGCACTCAGCCTACAAACACAGGGAACAATGAGCCGCAAACCGAGAAGAAGATTTATCGCTGGACGGATGAAAACGGGAAGGTTCACTATTCTGATTCGCCCGTCAAAAACTAAAGATCCTCATAAACACTCGGCTCATTTTCAGGTCTCGTTTTGAAGCGCGGTTGAGCCCAAAAATATTGTCCGGGAATTTTATTAATTTCTGACTCCATAAATTGGTTTACTCGCAAAGCGTCCTGATAATCATCACCGGAAGGATAATCTTCAAACGGTGGATGAATAACCAACTCGTAACCTTTGCCATGAGGTAAACGTTTTTGGGTGAAAGGAATCACTTTCGCTCGCCCCATGCGCGCAAATTGTCCCGTGGCCGTTACAGTGGCCGTTTGCACACCGAAAAATGGTACAAATATACTGAGTTTTTCACCCAAGTCGCGATCAGGCGCATACCAAATCATACGCCCCTGACGTAAACGGCTAATCATGCCACGCACATTATCGCGACTAAATGCCGTACCGCCCGGCGCATAGGCTTCACGGCGCACCTTCTGCATATAATCGTAAACTGCATTGTTATGTGGACGATACATTCCATCGTAATTGACATATTGGCCGAGCATCGCGCTACCAATATCCAAGGTTGTAAAATGCATACTTAACAACAAGGCACCTTTACCTTCTTCCTGTGCCTGGGTCACATGCTCCACACCACTGATGGTATATAACCGACGCAAACGCCACTTGGGCCAAAACCAAGCAATTCCGGTTTCGAAAATGGCCATTGCCGTGGAATAAAGTGTTTCGTTGAGCAGTTCCTTGCGCTCGAATTCCGTCAATGAAGGGAAGCACAACCGTAAATTAGTTTCCGCTTGATTCATACGTTTTTTGTTTCGTCGCAACCAAGGCAACACCAAATAAGGCAAATAATATTGAAGCTTGTAGGGTAGCTGAGCAATTAAAAACCAAATTCCCACCCCTACCCAAGCAGGCCAATGGCGCGGCGCTAATAAACGGCGATTAAACACAGGAGGCTGCATAATGTCTCATAAAAGGATAAAGATGCCGCATTATAGCGGGTAAAACCTATTAAGGCTTGGAGTTTGAAGCAGCATACAATCATAAAAAAGCCAGCCTAATAACAGGCTGGCTTTTCAACATGATAACCGTTCGATTGTGCGATTATTTAATTGTCACCGAGCGAAATATTGGATTGCCCTCGCGTACAAAGCGAATTGCTTTGGCCGTATTTTTGGGCAGACTGCTGACAACTTTGTTGTAACTGGCCACAGAATCCAAATCCACAAAATCCAATTGAGTGATAATATCGCCGCGCATTAAGCCCGCACGTTGCGCAGCACTGTCAGGCACAACTGCTATTACTTGCACTCCTTTTTCTTTACCTGATTCTACGGGCCCCACCATCAAACCTAATGCGTCACTTTTAGTCGCCTTGGGCTCGGCGGACAAAGCGGAATTATCCGTTTCATTTGCGGTATTGTCTGTTAATTTATCCAACACTACTGTTAATGTCTCACGTTTACCCTTGCGGATCACATCGAAATTCACTTTGGTGTTGGGCGCCAACTGGCCCACTAAACGTGGTAAATCTGCTTGCGAATGTATATCTTGACCATTAAAACGCACAATCAAATCACCCACTCTTACACCGGCTTTTTCCGCTGGACTTTTTGCGTAAACTTCAGAGACAACTGCACCTTGAGGCTTATCTAACCCATAGGTACTGGCGAGGTCTTTATCGACATTAGCAATCCCCACACCTAACCAACCGCGATCTACATGCCCCTTCTCTTTCAATTGGCCAACCACCTCCACCGCAACAGACGATGGGATAGCGAAAGACAAACCGACAGAACCACCGGAGGGCGTATAAATTTGTGAATTAATGCCAACCACCTCACCATCCATATTAAACAATGGCCCACCCGAATTACCGGGATTTATAGCAACATCTGTTTGAATGAACTGCACATAACCATGTTCAGAGGGAATATTGCGACCAATCGCACTGACAATACCGGCGCTGGCGGAATAATCCAAACCAAAAGGTGAGCCTATGGCGACAACCCACTGCCCCACTTTCAATTTTTCATTTTTTGCCAAACTTAACTGAGGTAAATTTTTTGCATCAATTTTTAGTAAAGCGATATCAGTGCGCTCATCAGTACCGACTATTTTTGCGTTAAACTCTCGCTGATCATTAAGAATTACTTTTATCTCATCATGGTCGGCTACCACATGATTATTGGTGAGCACGTAACCATCAGCAGAAATAATAAAACCTGAACCTAATGAACCGCGATCTTGTTGAAGCATTTGGCGTCTATCAAACAACTGACGAAATATTTCTGGCACATCCTGCATTTGCTCGTCAGGTATTTGTCGCATTTGTTGGCGCACTTGTTTGGCGCTAGAGACAGCCGTAATTTTCACGACGGCAGGTGAAGTTTTTTCAATCAAATCACTAAAATCAGGCAAGGTTGCGGCCTGAATTTCTACGACCATAAAGCACAATGCCAACACTAAAGCACTGACTATTCTTTTTGCAAAAACAATCTTCGCAATCGTTTTATTCATAGCTACCTCAATTAACGTAAATATAAAAATATAAACCCGCCGTAACGAGTACGCTTAAAATATTTATACTGCCATTAAGACTTAGGTGGTTTCAAAAAATTCCATGCGTGATGTAATTTTTTGTGTAGCTATGTAATATCCAGCTGGGAAAATTCAAGAGGGATGCAAAAAAATATTGCATATATTGCTGAGGAAAGCCAGCAATTACTGGCCTTTAATAATATCCAAACCTTCAACCATACGGTTGATTTCTTCGGGAGTCATTTTGCCGTGACTTGATGCACTAGACTGAGCCGAGGCGGTGGCGTCTGCCGTTTTATCCGCGGTCTTTTCTGTTACATCTTTATCCGCCGCCGCCTTTTCTTCTGCCGCACGCTTTTCTTCTTTTTGCTGCGCGTCTTTGTGCGCTGCCTCATCCTCCAAACGCACAGTTACACGGCGATTTTGCGCGCGCCCAGAGGCAATTTTATTATTAGCTATAGGAAACTGATCACCATGCCAACGGGTGGTAATTTTATCAGCTGCTATCCCCTGCTCTACCAAATAAGCGGTTACCCATTCTGCCTCTTGTTTGGAGATAGCCTCATTCGCTTCAGGTGTTGCTGAATTATCGCTATGACCATCCACAAAAACACCCAAGACTTTTGGGTCAGCCTTAACATAGCGAGCAACCTTACTTAACTCAGACTTATGCACCGACGTCAATGCCTCTGGTTTTTCACCATAATTAATTAAGGTGCGCGCCATTTGGGCGAAACTGTAAGGGATTAAATCGGCCACACACTGCTGATAGGTTTTATAGGCTGGCGCAAAGTTTTTTGCTTCCAACACTACCCGCATAATTAATGGGTACAAGGTATTGGTGCTATCAATTTGTTGGGATGAAAACATGACTTTTACACCCGCATTTAATTGCATAAGCAAGGGCGAGATTTGATTGATAGCTAATTTAATGGGTTGATTGCCCGCAATCGCCGGAGTATCGCCCAACGGAACAGGAATAAGATCATTGCGCCACACGGGCGGTAAAGTTTCAATGTGTGCAACCCCCACGGGGAAAGCAACTTTATCTTGAGATTCCAGATACAGAGACTCAACACCTCCCGCCTTATGATTCAGCACCGCTTTACCGAAGTTGGGTATATTGTGCGTCAAACTACAGACAAACGGTGTAGCGGCAAGCTTCCATTCCGCTGACGCCAAATCGGCGCTATACATTTGCGCTTGGGTGGTTTGACTCAATGCCAAAACAAACCCAAAGGTCGCTGCAACCACACACCTCACTAACCCAGAAACCCACATTGATCTCAACCCTAAAAAAGACAAAACTGCATCCAGTATAGACAAAGACCTTCCATCGAACAGTGTAAAAGAGCAGGCAGGCTTAACTTATAGCTGCGGCGCGGAGCTATTTTTGATAGCATGCCGCACGCTATTGAATTCCACGAGAAAAGCCTGATGCTCGCACAAATTACCCTCACTCGCCCTGATGATTGGCATATTCACCTGCGCGATGGCGCGGCATTAAATCGCACAGTCGCCGATGCCGCACACCAGTTCCAACGCGCTATAGTTATGCCAAATCTGGTGCCTCCAGTGATGAATACAGAGCAGGCACTGGGATATAAAGAACGCATTTTGGCCGCGCGCCCAACCGGTAGCCAGTTTGAACCATTGATGGTTCTCTACCTCACCGACAACACCGATCCCGCTGAAATTGCTAAAGCCAAAGCCGCTGGAGTAACAGCCTGTAAGCTCTACCCTGCGGGTGCTACCACCAACTCCGCATCAGGCGTAACAGATCTCAGCAAAATCTACCCCGTGCTGGAAGCCATGCAAAAAGTGGAAATGCCTTTTTTACTACACGGTGAAGTGACAGACTCAGCCATTGATATTTTTGACCGCGAAAAAGCCTTTATCGATCGCACCTTCAGCCAATTGGTCAACGATTTTCCCGCACTTAAAATGGTGTTAGAGCATATCACCACCCGCGATGCGGCGGACTTTGTTGCCACTGCGCCGAGTAATATCGCTGCAACTATTACCGCGCACCATTTGCTCTACAACCGCAACCATATGCTGGCCGGCGGTATTCGCCCCCACTATTACTGCTTGCCGATTTTAAAACGCAACACTCATCAAGCGGCCTTAATCAAAGCTGCCACCAGTGGCAGCCCCAAGTTCTTTTTAGGCACAGATTCCGCACCCCACGCCAAAGACAAGAAAGAAGCCGCCTGTGGCTGCGCGGGCAGCTACACCGCCTATGCTGCCATTGAG
>Ga0075014_100000063_pt1 | contig 37529 bp, 27 predicted proteins | sample AleBraG_ABR_2014_FD_71472 | JGI IMG/M metagenome (GOLD analysis project Ga0075014, IMG submission 71472) | Freshwater sediment microbial communities in response to fracking from Pennsylvania, USA - Alex Branch Run_MetaG_ABR_2014 | ecosystem: Environmental > Aquatic > Freshwater > Creek >... | reverse complement strand
CTCCAACCACCATGCCCCCGCCGGCCGCTGCGGCACCATCCCCGCTGCCCGGCACCCCGCATCGTTACTTCGCAGTGCTTGATGCCAGCCACGGCGGAACCGAACGCGGTGAAGCTCTTAGCCCCACTCTCGCCGAGAAGGACCTGAACCTCGCCTTCGCCCGCGCTCTCGCCCAGGAACTGCAAAGCAAAGGCGTCTCCGCCCTCGTGCTGCGCGATTCCGACGCCACCCTCACCCTCGATCAACGCGCCGCACTCGCCAACTCGGCGCACCCTGCCGTCTATATCGCGGTCCATACCTCGTCGCAAGGACGCGGCGTTCGCGTCTTTCACGCTCTTCTGCCCTCTGCCGTCTCGCGCGGCGCATTCCAGGCCTGGGAAGTAGCCCAAGCACCTGTCCTTGCCCTCGCCCAGCCCACCGCTGGCAGCATTGTCGCCGGACTGAGGAAGCATGACGTTCCAACCATGGAACTCGCTGCGCCCCTGCGCCCCCTTAACAACCTGATCGCCCCCGCCATAGCCATTGAAATCGCTCCCAACAGCAGCAGCATCGAGGAACTCAACTCCGCCGCTTACCAGCAAAATATCGCCGCCGGAGTTGCCGAAGGCATCCTCGCCCTGCGTGATCGTCTGGAGAGTGCCCGGTGATCCCTCGCCATCTCAAAATCGGAATCGCGGTCATGCTGGTCGCCGTGCTCGGCCTGACGGCATACCTTTGGCAATTTAAGCGCACCGCCGCGCGCTTGCCCATCGCCCCCGATTCCGCTCACGTCGCCCCGCCCGCTACCGGCCCCAGCGAGCAGGTCACGCTCTACGTGGCCTACGACTCCCCGCCCGCCCTCTACGCCCGCGCCGGCACCATCCCTCTCAGTTCCGGTCGCCAGGAACGCGCCGAAGGCGTTCTCCGCGCCCTGCTCGCCGCTTACACCGAACCCGAAGCCCCGCATCCGCTTCCCGCCGGATCAGAAGTTCGCAACGTTTTTCTCGTCGATCCCGGCCTGGCCGTGGTCGATCTCAACTCGACCCTCGCTAACAGCCATCGCTCCGGCATCCTCACGGAAGAACTCACCGTCGCTTCCATCGTGCAAACTCTCGCGGCCAATGTCCCAGGCATCACCCGGGTGAAGATTTTGGTCGATGGCCAGGAACGTGAAACCCTCGCCGGCCACGCCGACCTCACCGCCTTCTACGACGTTGGCAACGTTCAGCGCATGGTGGAAGAGATGAAGCCGCCCCAGTAGCGGAATGCGCGGTTTTGCTTAAGCGATAAAGTCCCGCAGAACCGACTGCTCCGCACGCCGCCATACCCCACGAAGGGCGGCACCACATTAGCCCGGCGCGTAAGCGCTGGGAAGCCACGCCAACCGCCCCAAGCCCCGTCAGGGGCGTCACCAAGCCGCGCCATCACCGCCACCCGCCCTCAGCCGCGATACAATGCCCTGCTTATGATCTACCGTTCCGATAACCGTGCTCCTGACCAGCTTCGTCCCGTCAACATCATTCCCGAATTCATCTCCACCGCCGAAGGTTCCGTCCTCATCGAAGTGGGCAACACCCGCGTCATCTGCACCGCTTCGATCGAAGAGACTGTTCCAAAATTCATGCAAGGCAATGGCAAAGGCTGGGTCACCGGCGAGTACGCCATGCTCCCGCGCGCCACTTTGACGCGCACCCCGCGCGAAGTCACCAAAGGCAAGCCCAGCGGCCGCTCGCAAGAAATTCAGCGCCTCATTGGCCGCTCCTTGCGCGCCATCACCGACCTCAGCCGCCTCGGCGAGCGCACCGTCTGGATCGACTGCGACGTCATCCAGGCCGACGGCGGCACCCGTACCGCATCCATCACCGGCGCATTCGTCGCTCTCGGCCTCGCCCTGCAAAAGCTCGTCGAGGCCGGCGCGCTGACGACCGTGCCTTTGCGCGACTTCGTCGCCGCCACCAGCGTCGGCATGGTCGATGGCGAAATCTTTCTCGACCTCTGCTACGAAGAAGACTCCCGCGCCGAGGTCGACCTCAACTTCGTCCTCACCGGCGCCGGAAAGATCGTCGAAGTCCAGGCCACCGCCGAGCAGCACCCCTTCGACGACCAGCAACTGCGCAAAATGATGGACCTCGCCCGTAAAGGAATCGAAGCGCTCGTGAACAAGCAACGCGCCATCCTGCCGTCGATGCCCCTGCGGCAGTAATACTTGGCAACGTTTCTGGCTGACAGTCTTTCCGCCTTTGCACCGCGCTTGAGACTCCGCGCCTCCGGCTCCGCCCGCCATCGTATACAATATTTTGTTCCACCTTGTTGTCCCGGCTCACCTGTACGTTAATTCCGCATTCCTAAATGGAGGAACTTTTCATGAAGCTCACCCCCGGCAAACTGGCTGGACTCAAAGCGGTCTCCAACGAGCGCGGCGTCATCGCCGCCGCCGCCATGGATCAGCGCGGCTCACTGCAGAAATCTCTCGCCAAAGAAAAAGGCGGCGAAGTCGGCGACGCCATGATGGAAGAATTCAAGACGCTGGTCACTGAAGTTCTCACGCCGCACGCCACCGCCATCCTGCTCGACCCCGAGTGGGGTCTTCCCGCCGCCAAGCGTCGCGCCAAGAACGCCGGCTTGCTCATGGCCTACGAAAAAACCGGTTACGACAAGACCGGTCCCGGCCGCCTGCCCGATCTCCTCGACAACTGGTCCGTGCGGCGCATTAAGGAAGCCGGCGCCGATTGCCTCAAGATCCTCCTCTACTACACCCCCACCGACGGACCCAAGATCAACGACATCAAGCACGCATGGGTCGAGCGCCTGGGCGACGAGTGCCGCGCCAACGACATCCCCTTCTTCCTCGAGTTTGTCGGCTACGAAGAGGGCGTGGACGAGAGAGGTCTCGAGTACGCGAAGAAGAAACCGCAGATCGTCATCGAGAGCATGCGCGAGTTCACCAAGGACCGCTACGGCGTCGACGTGATGAAGGTCGAAGTGCCCGTCAACATGAAGTTCGTCGAAGGCACGCAAAGCTTCGCCGGCCAGAAGGCCTACACCAAGAAGGAAGCCGTGGACTACTTCCTCAAAGCCGCGGCCGTCGCCACCAAGCCGTTCATCTATCTCTCCGCTGGCGTGAGCAATGCCGAGTTCAGCGAGACGCTCGCCCTCGCTGGCGAATCGGGCGTGAAGTTCAACGGCGTTCTCTGCGGACGCGCCACCTGGAAAGACGGCATTCCCGTCTACGCTAAGCAGGGCGCCGCTGCCTTCCGCAAGTGGCTTGAAACCGAAGGCGTGAAAAACATCAACAACGTAAACGAGCGCCTCAAGGCCGCCACCTCGTGGCACTCGTTCTACGCGGCATAGGTACGAGCATTCCATCTGTTTCCAGAGGCGCGGCTTCACGGCCGCGCCGCCCTGGCCACCATAAAGAGCCCGGGGCTCTAGCCGCGAGGCGCCTGCAACTTGCTTTATTTTGAGATACTTCCCAGCCAGCCGCGAAACTCTCTCCCCCGCGCCCTCATCTGAAGTTATACTGATGCGAAATCCCAGGAGGATTTCATGCTCCCCTCCTTGAGCGCCACGCTGTCGGTGCTGTTGCTCACGCTCTCACTCTCGCCGTCGAGCTACATCATTCCCTCGTTCCGCGACGCCACCGTGCGCACCCGCACCGGCATGACTGTTTCGACCACGGAAAGAACTCTCTACCTGCACGGCCCTCGCACCCGCGCCGAGTTGCGCCTCCAGGACAGCCGCAGCGGCAACGTTGTCTCCATGGCCCGCATCCTGCAGTGCGATGCCCGGCAGAGCATCCGCCTCGACCTCAATCACCAGACCTTCGCCGTCGACCGTCTCGACAACCTGGGCGAACGCTTCCGCGCCAGCCGCGCCACTCCGCTCCCGCAGCGCTCCGGCGGCGATGTCAACATCACGGTCGAAACCGTCGACACCGGCGAGCGCCGACAGATCGGCGGTTACACCATCCGCCACCTGCACGTCACCACTAAAGTCGCTCCTGAAGCTGGAGCCTGCACCCGCTCCAGCGTCCAGGAGCGCGATGGCTGGTATCTCGACCTCGCCGGCCTCGGGTGTTCCGACGAGAATTCCTTTGCCGTAGCCACCAGCAGCGCCGGCTTCTGCAGCGACCGCATGCATGTCGACCGCGTCGGTGAAGCCGACGGCGGTTACCCCATCGAGGAAGTGGTCCGGCGCGTCGAGGCCGGCAAAAGTCTGCCCGACGTGAAGACTGAACTCGTCGCCTTCACCATTGCTCCGCTCGACGCCGGCCTGTTCGAACAGCCGCGCAACTTCCGCCCTGCGCTGGAAACGCCCAACGGCTACGACATGAGCAAGGCCGACACCATGACCAACCGCGCCAACTATTATTGGAAAGAGATGGGCAAGTCGCTCTGGGACTGGTTCCACTGATCATCCAAAGCGAGCTGCAGCGACGCCAGTCTCTTGCCCACGCTACCGCACTCATAGCTTGACGAATGCCATTCGAGAGAGGACCTGACAATCCCCCATGCCGGCCCCACGCTCCACCGCTCTGATCACCGGCGCCTCCGCCGGAATCGGCTACGAACTGGCCTGCATCTTCGCTCGCGATGGCTATGACCTCGTACTGGTCGCCCGCACCACCGAGAAGCTTACGCAACTGGCTACGGAGCTCGAGAAGGCTCACGACATCCGGACGCTAGTCATACCCTGCGATCTCGCGCAGCCCGGCTCTCCCGAGACAGTCTTCGCCGAGACCCAGAAGGCCGGCATCGCCGTCAGCGTACTCGTCAACAACGCTGGCTTCGGCCAGTTTGGACTGTACGTTGACACAGATCTGAAACAGGAACTGGAACAGATTCAGCTCAATGTTGCATCTCTGACCCATCTCACCAAGCTTTATCTCCGCTCGATGGTTGAGCGCCGCCACGGCCGCATCCTCAATGTCGCTTCCACCGCCGCTTTCCAGCCCGGACCGCTCATGGCTGTCTACTACGCCACGAAAGCCTACGTCCTGTCCTTCTCGGAAGCGATCGCCAATGAACTGAAAGGTACTGGCGTGACGGTTACCTGCCTCTGCCCCGGACCAACGACGTCAGAATTCCATAAACGGGCCGCCATGCAAACCTCCAACATGATGAAGCGCCCGTTCATGGATGCGCGGACGGTGGCCGAGATCGGCTATCGCGCGATGCTCAAGGGCAAGCAAACTGTGATCGCAGGCAAGATGAACTGGGCCGTGGCGCAGTCAACCCGCTTCGCCCCCAGGAGTTGGACCGCCGCCATCGCCCGCAAACTGCAGGAAGCGCGCAACAAATAGCTCTGCAACGCGTCTCCGCCGCGTCTGTAAAATCAGCCGACTCAAGTCTCGATGGCGAAGTGAGGGAAACACCGTGCTTGGCTTGGAGAAATCCCTGAAAGGTAACATGCGCCGGGTCCTCAACCTCTGGCCACCGCTCCTGGGGGCCGGAATTCGCGTGAAGCACCTTGCCCCGGACTGGCGCCAGATCGATGTCCAAATAAAGCTGCACACCTGGAACAGAAACTACGTCGGCACGCACTACGGCGGATCGTTGTATTCCATGGTCGATCCTTTCTACATGCTCATGCTTATCGAGAACCTGGGCCCGGACTACATCGTCTGGGACAAGGCAGCGACCATCCGTTTCCGGAAACCGGGTCGCGGGACCGTGCACGCGCAGTTCCGCCTTTTGCAAGAACAGGTCAACGAGATCAAGCAGGCTCTCGCAACGGCGGAGAAAATCGAGCGCACGTTTGGGGTGGAAGTGAAGGATGAATCGGGCACTGTCGTTGCCGAAGTCGAGAAACTGCTGCACATTCGGCGAAAGGAACAGCGTTTGGCCGGCGAAAGCGGCGGGTAGTGGGCTGCATACGGGCTGGTCTTTCGTGCGTTGGATAACAATCTACGTTCATGCCGCGGGCAAGAGTGTCCGCCACGCCCTTGCTGCTATTCCCATTCGATGGTGCCGGGGGGCTTCGAGGTTACGTCGTAGACGACGCGGTTCACCCCTTTGACCTCGTTTACGATACGGCTGGAAATCGTCTTGAGCACTTCATACGGCAGCGGCACCCAATCGGCGGTCATTCCATCTTCGGAATGGACACACCGGATGGCACAAGTGTAAGCATAGGTGCGCTGGTCCCCCATGACCCCCACTGACTTTACGGGCAGCAGCACCGCAAACGACTGCCAGATCCTGGTGTAGAGGCCGGCGTGCTTGATCTCGGTCACCACAATGTCGTCGCACTCGCGCAGGATGTTGAGTCGCTCGGGGGTCAGATCGCCGAGGACGCGCACGGCCAGACCCGGGCCGGGAAATGGTTGCCGCTGCAGGATCTCCTCGGGCATGTTGAGGTCACGCCCGATGCGGCGGACCTCATCCTTGAACAGATCTTTGAGCGGCTCGATGAGCTTGAGCTTCATGATCTCGGGTAGGCCGCCGACGTTGTGATGCGACTTGATAGTCTGCGAAGGCCCGCGCACCGACTGCGACTCGATCACGTCAGGGTAAAGAGTTCCCTGCACTAGCCAGTCCACCTTGCCCTGCGTCTGCGCGATGCGGTGCGCTTCCTCTTCGAAGACAGCGATGAACTCGGCGCCGATGATCTTACGCTTGGTTTCCGGGTCGGTGACGCCAGCCAGTTTGTTGAGAAAGCGGTCGCTGGCGTCGACGGCGTCGACGTCCAGACCAAGTTTATCGCGCAGGTTGCGCTGAACCTTTTCAAATTCATCCTTCCGCAGAACGCCGTTGTTCACGAAGATGGAAGTGAGGCGCGACTTCCCTTCTCCGTTGCGCAAGGCCCGGTCGACGAGGACAGCCGCGACGGAAGAGTCGACGCCTCCGGAGAGGGCGCAAATGGCGCGGCCGTTGCCTACCTGCCGGCGGACGTGCTCGATGGTGGAGTCGATGAAACGCTGTGCGGTCCAGTTGGCAGTCGCGCCGCAGATATTGAAGATGAAATTCTTCAGGATGTCGCGGCCGAGCCGCGTGTGGTGGACCTCGGGATGGAACTGCACCGCCCAGATACGGCGCGTAGCGTCTTCGATGGCTGCGAGGGCGTTGGGTGACTCAGCAGTGAGACGGAAGCCGGCAGGAAGTTCTTCGGCCTCGTCGCCGTGAGACATCCAGACCTCGAGTCTCCGTGGCAGGCCGGCAAACAGGTCGGACTCCGATATGATGCTGACGTTGGCGTGGCCGTACTCGCGCCGGGCTCCGGGGCGCACTTTGCCGCCGAGGGTGTGCACGATGTAGTGCAGTCCATAGCAGACACCGAGGATGGGGCGGCCCATCTCCAGAACACGCGGATCGCAAGGGGGCGCGTCTTTGTCGTACACCGAACTGGGTCCACCGGAGAGGATAATGCCGAACGGGTTGTAGCTTTTGATTTCTTCGAGCTTCGCGCTACAGGGCAGGACGGCGGAAAAGACGCTGAATTCGCGGATGCGGCGCGCAATGAGCTGCGTATATTGCGAGCCGAAGTCGAGGATAACGATGGATTGGGTTTCCACGGACTAATGTCTCAGATTCGGTGAACAGTGTAAAGGGGGAGGCGGTGGAAGCGTATGAAAGGAGTGCAATCCGTCTGGGCGGCGGGCGCGCGACAGGCAGGCAGCAAGCCGCCCTCAAGTCTAGGGCGTTGGATTGCCGCTCGCCACGTTGAGCACGATGGTCAATGGGGCCACGTGATCGGGCTTGACATAACGGTTGACCAAGAAGCGGTTGCCGTCCTTGGCAACGTCATAGGTGAAAAGATCGGTGCTGGAAATCGGTGCGCGGCCATGGATCTGGAACAGCGGTGCGGGCGGCCCAGTAGCGAAGTCGCCGGCGGCATTGACCGGCACGGCCATCAGCATCCCTGCAGGAGAGACCGTCCCGGGTGACAAAAATATTCTCAGGCTTCAAGTCGCGATGCACGATTCCCTTGTCGTGCGCGGCCGCCAGACCGTGTGCGATGTGCACTCCGTAGTCAATCGTTTTGCGTTGCGGCAAGGCACCACGGTCAAGTGCTTCGCGCAGGTTCTCCCCCTCCAACAGTTCAGAAACCAGAAATGGCGAGCCGTTGTACTGGCCGATGTCAAACACCGCCAGAATATTGGGATGATTCAGCGCCGCCACGGAGCGCGCCTCCTGCTCGAAACGGTGAAGGCGATCCGCATTCTGAGAAAAGGATTCTGGAAGAATCTTCAACGCGACATCCCGCCCGAGCCGAGCGTCGTGCGCGCGGTACACCTCCCCCATGCCACCAGCGCCCAACGGCGATTGAATTTCATAGGGACCGAGTTTCGTCCCAACAGTGAGGGTCATGGGTGCGCGTAATTATAGCTTGCACTGCGCCCTTCGACTTCGCTCAGGGGGAGGCTTCGCGAGCGGAGGACGGTCGCGGAAAACGAAGCCGTATGTTCTCTTCGCTCCCCGTGTTTGTGCTGGCTTGATAGATGATCTAGTGACTAATCGCGCCTGCAAGAGCTTCAAATCTCCGCTGCGTATCCGCCGACCAACCCGAGATGAGTTGCTCGACTCGACCGTCCTGATCGATCACAACGGACAATGGAACCGTCAGTTCATCGGTAGCAAACAGTTGGCTGATCGCCGGCACGCCGCCGATGTAAATCGGATAGCTGACCGGCACCTTTTTCAGGAACTGTTGCACTCGGGCATCGGGCTCAGCATCGACGTTGAGCCCGATCAGATCGACGCCGTTTTTCTCCAGCCCAGCGCGAAGCTTATCCAACTGCGGCATTTCCTTGACGCAGGGAACGCACCAGGTGGCCCACAAGTTAACGACTGTCCGGCGACCCGGCCGAAGTATGGATTGCAAGGTGGAACTTGTTCCGGAAATCGACTGCACTTGGATGGAGGGGAGCTTCTCTCCTATTCTGAACTTCAATCCCCTTGCCAGAACTTCTGCCTTGGTGAGCGGATCAGGAAGTTTCGCCTTTGGCACGTCTACCGATTGTGCGATTCCTTTGCCGTATTGCAGCAACAGCGTATTGCCGGCATGGGCATCGGCAGAGAAGGCCTCGACACGGCCGTTCGACCAAGTGACCTCGATGCTCTGCGCCGAAGGATCCTGGCCAAGACCAAACAAAAGACGTGGATCGCTCTGCGAAAGGTAGCCAGAGCCTCCGGCTTTGATTTTTGTCAGGGTTCCGGCGGAAGTCTTGACCCGAACCACGCTGCCGAAGGCGTCGCGGCCAGTTTCTTTACCACCTTCAAGAATGATTCGCAACCAGTGGTTGTCCTGGCCAACATTATTGCGGAACAGGAGGTGCGAGGGACCCTGGATAGTGGTCAAGAACACGTCCTCGTCCCCGTCATTGTCGAAATCGGCGAACACGGCGGCGCGTCCATCAGTAATCGAATCGATTCCAGAAACGCCGGAAATGTCCATAAATTTCTTGCCTTCGCGATTCAGAAACAGGCCGTCGCGTTCGTATCCGCTGAAGGAAAAACCCTTGCTGAAGATGAGACGGTTCTGGTCATTGCGGAGCGTGCCGGTTTCTTTCTGCGTGTTGTTCTGCGTCACGACCTGACGCCAGAACTGGCTTCAGGTGTCTTTCATGGACTTGCCGGAGATGAAGCCGTTGGGCGTGTAGAGGTCGCTCCAGCCATCGTTATCGAAATCGATGAAGCCGCCGCCCCAGGCCCAGCCCGCCGAAAGACCGCCCACATCCGCCGTCACGTCTTTGTAGTGGCCGTCTCCCAGGTTCTGGTAAAGGCTGTTGCCGGCCGCCAGTTTCTTCAGCACGTTCTCTTTCACCGACGACTGTGGGAACAGGCGGGTCAAAATCCGATTGCCAGCGGTGGACGACATGTTGGTGACGTGGAGATCGAGCAGTCCGTCATTGTTGAAGTCGCCGAAGGAAACTCCCATGCCGTTACCGGGGTCGAGGACTCCTCGCTGGGCCGCTTCATCCTCGAAGTGGTCACCCTTGTTGATGAAAAGCGCTTTCTCGCCGAAGTCGTTGACAACATAAAGGTCGAGTTTGCCGTCTCCGTTGACGTCGGCGAACTCGGCCGCATAACTCCAGCGGCGATCGTCCACGCCCCACCTGTGCGCATCCTCTTTGAAGGTGCCGTCGCCCTGGTTGATGAAGAGGAGGTTAGCCGTGCCGTTGGTCGCGTTGAACCAGGAGTTGGGCACGACCTTGCCGTAGTAGTTGTAGCTGGTCACGTACACGTCGGGCAGGCCGTCGCCGTTAACGTCGCCGACGGCTGCACTGAACCCGATGGCGTCGCGTGACACATGGGCTTCGTCCGAGACATCTTTGAAGAACAGTTTCCCGTCTTCCGAAAGGCGGTTCCGCAAAAGCATTTGAGGACCGACGTTGGTCAGGAAGACGTCAGCGTCGCCATCGTTGTCATAGTCGAACGCGACCACGCCAACGCACGGCGGAACAAACTCGAGACCTGCTTCCTTCGACGCATCGCGAAAGTGGCCGTGGCCGTCGTTCAGGTAGAGGTAGTTGTGGTCAATGCCGCAGACAAAGAGGTCGATCCATCCGTCATTGTTAAAGTCGGCCGCCGCCGCGCCCCGGTAAACGAAACTGTCATTTCCCGCCGATCCGAAAGACGGCGCAGACACCGCCACCCCTGCCGCTTCCGAGACCTCGGAAAAAATGTCGGTCGTGGCCAGCAGTGAATCGAAGCTGGTCAGCTTGAACGACTGAAACTGCCAGTGTTTGTTGCTGGCATAGAGAAGATCGGCTTCAACTACGCCGCGGGCCCATTCTCGACGGTTCTGGTGATCGCGTCCGATGACGAAGAAGGCCACGCGGGCATGCCCCGAGGCCCCGAGCACGGCGGTCGGCACGTCGGCGCCGATGATGGCCTGCGCCGAATCGCCAAAGTTGGCGACCTTCACTTTGAAGCGGGCATCTTCCACTTCGCTGAAGTGATCGAGAAATGCGGACCAGCCGGCGAGAAAATCTGTGGCCTTGATTCTTCCGCTCTTTCCCAAAGAGGAGGCGCTGACCGGCTTTACCGCCCAACCGTGCGACATGATCCATTTGACTTCGGGTCTGGCATCACCGGGATCGGATGGAAACGTGTCGGCGGCCAACTCTTCCGGAAAGAATTGCGCTGTCTTCTCGAGATCGCGATCCTTGGTAACTACCGACAACTCGAGCAGATCATTCGCGAGTGACTCTGAAAGTTCTTCTGAGATCTCGAGGCGACGAGCATCGACCGATGCAGGCGATGGCGCAGTGGCCTGCGCAACCGCCCTGCCCTCTGTCAGCGTGATACCTAGCAATACGAGGAGATGAAGATATAGTGCGTGGCTTCGATTCATTGGTTCAGTTCGCCGGCTTCGGTCGCGGCTTGGTTTGGATGCAGCGATTCCGCAAGGTCTGGGTTGCCAGGCTTTTGTCAATCTAACACGCGCCACACCTGTGCTTCAGGTCATGCATCACAGCGGGTTGTGAATAAGGAAAAGCTCCGGACACGCCGCAAGGTCTGACTTGCCCTGATAGGAATACGAGTCCACTTAGGCGTTAGGGCGCAATCGTTTTTCAACGACCCGCGGTCGGGTGTGTAAACTGTACGGCAGGATGGCGGGAAACTGCGCCCGACACGGTGGCGTGGGGTGAACACCTGGGGAGGTGAGGATGGCATCCGTACTGATTACCGGAACGAGCAAAGGAATCGGTTTCGAGGCGGCGCTGGCTTTTGGACGAGCTGGCCACAAAGTGCACGCGACCATGCGCAGGCCTGCGCAGTCTCCGGCACTGGCAGATACGGCAGCTCGGGAAAAATTGCCGATCACAGTTTCGACCATGGATGTGGACTCGGACGAGTCTGTGAGAGATGGCATTGCCGCGATTCAGAAAGACCATGGCCCGATCGATATGCTGGTCAACAACGCGGGCGTGGAGCGGGCGGGTTCGGTGGAAGAACTGCCGCTGGCCGACTTCCGCGCGGTGATGGAGACCAACTATTTCGGCGCGATCCGCTGCATTCAGGAAGTGGCGCCCCAGATGAGAGAGCGACGCAGCGGCTGCATCATCAACGTAACCTCGGTCGCCGGGCGCATTACCAATCCGCCGTTGTCTCCCTACACCGCTTCGAAGTGGGCTCTGGAAGCGCTGAGCGAGGCGCTGGCGGCCGAGATGAAGACGTTCAATGTGCGCGTCGCCGTGGTTGAGCCGGGGATTATTGATACGGCGATGGCGCGCCGCATTGGAAACCGTCCAAGCGGCTCGGCCTACCGGCAGCAAGCGCGGTTTGCATCGTTGTTCGAAGCCTCACTGAAAAACCCGGTGCCGCCTTCCGTGGTAGCGCAGAAGATCAAGGAGATTGCGGAGAGCGGCACGTGGCAGCTGCGCCATCCGGTGGGACCAGACGCTGTTCCCTTGTTACAGTGGCGCAACCAGATGACCGATGAGGAGTGGGTGGATTTACATGCCAGCGACGATGAGACATGGCATCGGCGGATGGGGAGTGATCTGGGGTTGGATACGAAGCCGGAGAATTAGGCGCGCCGATAGCGCAAGGGCCGCGGTAGCGCGAGTTCTGCGTGCTCACGCCCCATTTCACCGACAACCCTCAATGCGAGTGTTACTTCACCCCCAGGCCATCATGCTCGTGGTAGTTGGGGTAAACAGGGCGCTTGAACTGCGGCAAGGGGTGGTCCTTCAGCTGCTGTAGAACAATCTCAATCGCCTTGTCGAGCTGAGCGTCGTGTCCCTGGCGGAAGGCCGCGGGGTCGAGGTCGACGTCAACATCCGGGGCCACACCGTGGTTTTCTACCTCCCATTCGCCATTGAGCCCGTAGATCGCCGCACGCGGAGCGGTCACGTAGCCTCCGTCGAGCAGCTCGGGATAGCCGCCGATGCCCACCAGCCCGCCCCAGGTTCTCTTGCCGACGAGCGGGCCGAGACCTGCCTTGCGGAAGTACCAGGGCAAAGCGTCTCCGCCGGAACCGGACATTTCGTTGATGATCATCACTTTGGGCCCGTAGATGGCGGCTGAAGGACTCGACCAGTCGTGTCCCTCGCGCGTGACGACTTTGCTCATGATCGGGCGGCGCAGGTAGTCAATGATGTAGTCGGCGAGCTGACCACCCTCGTTGAAGCGCTCGTCGATGATGGCGGCTTCTTTCCCGACCTGGGCAAAGAAGTAGCGATTGAAGTTGGTGTAGCCGGCGCCAGCGGTGTTAGGGATGTAAACGTAAGCGACGCGGCCGCCAGTGGCTTCGTCCACTCTGCGACGGTTGCCTTCAATCCAGGCGAGGTGGCGCAGATTTTCTTCGCTCTCGACCGGAACCACGGTGACATAGCGAGAGTCTTTGCCGTCGGGGTTCGCGCCAACTTTGAGCAGAACCTGTTTGCCGGCGGTCTCTTCGAAGAAGCTGTAGATATTGTCGGAGGCTTGAAGCTCGCGGCCGTTGACGGCGAGGATATAGTCGCCCACCTTGACGTTGACACCGGGCTGGGTAAGAGGAGCTTGCAGGCCGGGGTTCCAGTTTTCGCCGTTGAACACCCGGGCCACGCGGTAGCGGCCGTTCTCGCGGGAGTAGTCGGCACCGAGCAAGCCGCCTTTGAGTTTCTTACGTTCCGGGCGCTCGCCGCCACCGATGAACATGTGTCCGACTGTCAGTTCGCCGAGGCACTCCTGGAAGAGATAGGTGAGCTCATCGCGAGAGGCGATGCCGTCGAGGTAGGGCTGATATTTTTTCTTGGCTTTGGCGAGATCAAGGCCGTGGTAGTGCGGGTCATAGAAGAAGTCGCGCTCAATCCGCCAGGTTTCGTCGTAGATCTGCTTCCACATGGCGCGAGGCTCAACATAAACCTCCCAACCGTCGAGTTTGAGCGGGCCGAGGCCGGGCTTCGGAGTACCGCCGGCGCTTGGCGGGTCGTCAGTCGCGGCGGTGGCCCATTGCTCCCCCTTGCGGTAGAGGAGCTTGCTGCCATCGGCGGCGATGGCGAAGTCGTTAATTTCTTCGAGGAACTTGTCGACCTTGCGCTTGCTCAGGTCGAACTTCTGAACGATCAAGGGGACATCGTCGTTACCGGTGACGACCTGTGGCGCTTCGGAAAGAAAGAGAATTCCCGATTTGCCGGCAAGCATGTTGGCGTAGTTCTTGGCGGGAATTGGCAGTGAGAGGATTCGCTGGCCGATGCCCTCCAGGTCCATCTTCACGACGACTGGTTCTTCCTTTTTGTCCTTATCGTCTTTCTTGCTCCTGTCGTCCTTGCTGGCATCCTTACTCCCGGCTGCTTTGTCGGCCTTGGACTTGTCTTTGTCTTTCTCCTGATCGGACTTCTTCGCGTCTTTGTCTTTCTTTTCGTCTTTGTCCTTCTTGTCGGCGTTCTCCTCATCGCTCTCGGGGGCCAGCGGCGAAGCCTCATCCTTGGCCAGGACCACCACGTATGCACTTCGGGAGACTCGATGTTCGTCACTCGACATGTCGAGTCCGGCGGTAGTGAGCGCGACGTCGGTAGAGGCGGTGAAGTAGAGGTACTTGCCGTTCTTGTCGAAGGCGGGGTTCAGTGCGTCGCTCATGCCGTCGGTAATCTGGATCGACTTCGATTGGTCCAGCGAGTAAACGAAGATGGCGTGCTGGCCGTTGGCGAGCAGCCGGGCATAGGCGATCCACTTGCTGTCGGGCGACCAAGTTTGGCCAAGGTGTGTGGGATCAAATCCGCCGAAATAGTCGGTGTCAATCAGCTTGGGCTGCGGGTGATCCAGATCGAGGAACCAGAGATTCAGGCGCTTATCGGCGTAGGCGATCCTCTTGTTGTCGGGTGACCAGACTGGCGTATAGAAGAACGATGGCGGATTTCCGAGATTGAAATGACGGATCTCGCCCTGGCCATTCTGATCGCGAACGCAGAGTTCGTATTCGCCGGAAGCGTCGGAGAAATAAGCAATCGACTTGCCATCGGGCGACCAGGCGGGATCGCGATCGGCAACGGCGGGAGAATGGGTGAGGTTGCGGATGTCGCCTTTGTCGGTGGGGACGGTGAATATGTCGCCCCATGCCTCGAACACGGCGCGGGCGCCGGTGGGAGAAATGCCGAAATTCTGAATGCGCTTGGGCTCCACCTTGGCGAAGTGCGGGCGCACGGAAACAAAATCGCCTTGCACTTGAATGGGAATGTTCTTCGCCTGATGGGTGGTCAGATCGTAGAGTTCGATGGCGCCGAATTGCTCGATGACGATGGCGCCTCCGCCCGCAGAAGCTGTTTTGAAATCAAGACCGTCGCTGTGCAGCGCCTCGGAGACCTGGCGGGTCTTGGTGTCGTAGGCAAACAGGCTGACCGGGCCGTTCCGGTCGGAGAGGAAATAGACGGTGTCGCCGATCCACATCGGGTTGTGATCGTTAGAGTTCTCGCGCGGGACACGGTCCGTGATGCTGGAATCTTTCAAGTCGGCGATCCACACGGGAGTCGTCTGGCCGCCGCGATAGCGCTTCCAGGCCTGCTGCCAGAGCCCGTGCGGGGTATACGCGAGATGCGTGCCATCGGGGGAGTAGGCGGCCTGGTCAGCAATGACTATCGGCAGTTGGGTGGGGAAACCACCCTCGACAGGGACGGTGTAGAGCTGGCTTTCAAAGTGGCGGAAACTGTTGGCCCACGATGAGAACAAAATCTGCTTGCCATCCGGAGTCCAGCCCAGGACGTCCTCATCGGCCGGATGGTATGTCAGGCGCCGCGGAACCCCTCCGGCAGCGGGCACAACATAGACATCGCGATTGCCGTCGTACTCCCCGGAAAAAGCGATGAGGCTGCCATCGGGTGAGAAGTGGGGCGTGGTTTCCGTCCCAATGCCTGACGTCAACTGGCGAGCCATGCCACCCTCGCGGCTTACGATCCAGAGATCGCCGGCATAGTTGAACACGATCTGCGTCTGGTTCACGGTGGGAAAGCGCAGGAGAAGTGGGGGATCGGCCTGAGCGGTCGCGAGAGGCAAATGCAGAGACAAAGCGAAAAGCGCGAAGAGGGCCGGGAGCAATCGACGCATGGTGATCTCCTGTGAATTGGGAAAACGATGACCGGGAATCTTAAGATTGGTGTGAGGTCGGCGTCAAACCCGTTTGCTGACTCTGGAGCGACGGTGTGCGCGGGGCAATGCGGTGTTTATCTGACTGCAGTTGCGACTGGCATCCTCGGAGTCCAATACAGGAGCAGAACTAGACTCGCAGCGTAGAACAACGAAGCTTGCCACAGTGCGCCATTGAGAACGAAGCGCATTGCCAATCCCCAGAACGCAACTCCTTCAGCCATCGCTAGACCAATGACGTTTCCAACCTCCCACTGTTTAAGACCTTTCGGATCAGAACCATCCCTCGCTAACCCTTCTCTGGAACGACGCAGCAGTCGCTGCCGTAAACGAGATCCTCCGAGCGCTCCCCAGAGAGCAAGACCGGTTACGAACCAGTGTGGCATGCCCCAATGGCCTCCGACCGGCACAGACGCAATTTCTGGAACGCCCGCTAATATGAGTACCGACACGATCAGTGCCCACTGAATCAAGAGTAGCTTTCGCAGTCTCCGCTCGATTTCGCTCACGTCTCCCGCTCCATGAATCACTTGACGGTCCGATCAGGACTTGGCGACTTCCATTTGTGAACCGAGATGGTCCTAGCTCTGCGGCAGGGGCTCTGCGCCCGGAAAGGCGAGTGGAGGCTCGGGGGCCGGGGGCTCAGGCTCCGGGACTGCGCCAGATCCGAGTGCCGCGAAGAGCGGCTCGTCGTCCTCGAACCTCGTGGTTGGCGGCGGCATGGGCTGGGGCGCCGGTTCCAGTGGACGGTGATCCCATTCCACAACTGAAACGTAAGCAGCTAGCCGCGCGAGGTAGAACCAGTCGGCCAACGCGAAGTAGACGAGGGTCACGATTGCGACCAGCGTGAAGGTGAAGCCTGGAGGCAGGAGGTTCGCGAGCGACAGCGGGAAAGCAACGATCGAGGTGCCGATGAAGAAGGCGACGAGATGCAGGATGCCGAATCCGAAGCTCACACCAGAGACGGTGCCGGAGCGGCGTCGGCAGAGGTCGGTGGCGGCGTCAAGCGCGGCAAAGGTGTCTTTGCCGTCACGCACGGCAAAGAGCGCGCCGAGCGACAGATACCAGTTTACGGTGGACCAGGCGAGGAACACGCATCCGGCAAGGGCGAGGAAAGCGAGAAAGACGAGGCCAGGACGGGGCGTCTTGGGACTGGTGAGAAAGCCGGCGATGATGGTCGAGCCGAAGATTCCGACTAAGCCGGCCAGCGCGAGTGCGACCCGTAGGAAGTTCAGTCCGAAGAGCGGCTTCAGCGGGCGAGGAGCGGGGGTGACATCCGGAGCGAGGCGAGCGATGAGGGCGCGCAAGACGGCGGCGCGACCGAGGGCGGCGATGATGATCCAGAGTATGGAGAGGGTGATGACGAGAACAAGCGTGGCGGCGACCAGTCTCGGGCCGCTGCCGCGGAAAACGTGTGCCAGGGCCTGGCTCACCAGCGCCGGGTGATTGGTTCGCAGAAGCAACAGGTCTCCGCGGGTGACGTAGAGGGTGTGCAGGTATTCGTAGAGGGCGAGGAAGCCGAGCAGGACGGCGGCACCCCCGAAGCTCCAGCGCCAGGATAGCTCCGCGAAGAAGATAGAAGGCTGCCGCCAGGTGGCGGAAAAACCGTCGCGGATGGGGGTGGGTTTAGGCACGCGTGGTTAGGATACTCCATGTTGGGGGTTGCGCTGTGCCCCCGCTAACGCCGGTTCGTCGTCTGGAGCTCAGCGCAGAACCTACTTGACGACGATGTTGACCAGCCGCCCGGGGACGACGCGAATCTGGACGATCTGTTTCCCTTCGAGCGCAGCTTTGGCCTTGTCTTGCGCGAGCGCGCGCTGGCGAATTTCCTCCTCAGTCGCGTCGGCGGGGACGAGGATGCGGGCGCGGAGCTTGCCGTTGACCTGGACGGCGTACTCGATCTCGTCTTCCTTGGCGAGGCCGGGATCGTACTTGGGCCAGGGGTGGCGGAGGAGTTGGCCGGTGTCACCGCCAAGCATGGTCCAAAGTTCGTAGGCTAGGTAGGGGGCAAAAGGGCACAAGAGGAGGACGAGCGTGCGCTGGAGTTCTGAAAGGAGGGTTGCGGGAACTTCGCCGGCAGCGATTTTTTCTTCGGCGCCGTAGAGTTCGTTGACCAGCTCCATCATGGCGGCGATACAGGTATTGAAGTGCCAGCGGCCCTGGAAATCGTCGGTGACGCGCTTGATGGTTTGATGGAGCTTGCGCTGGAGTTGGCGGGCGACGGGAGTGAGCGACACAGGCGCGGCAGATTGCGACGCGGCGGACGATGTTGCGGCAGCATACTTCGTGACGAAGCGGTAGACACGGGACAGGAAGCGGTGAATGCCTTCGACGCCGTTTTCCTGCCAGTCGAGTTCGCGGTCGGGCGGGGAGGCAAAGAGGCAATACATGCGGGTGCTGTCGGCGCCGTAGCGGGCAACCATGTCGTCGGGCGAGACGGTGTTGCCGAGGCTCTTCGACATTTTGGCGCCGTCTTTGATCACCATGCCCTGAGTGAAGAGGCGCGTGGTGGGCTCGTCGTTTTTCACCATACCCATGTCGCGCATGAACTTCGTCCAGAAGCGCGAATAGATGAGGTGGAGGATGGCATGTTCGACGCCGCCGATGTACTGGTCGATGGGAAACCAGTAGTTAATGATCTTGGAATCGAACGGGGCCTTCTCGTTGCGCGCATCGGCGTAGCGGTAAAAGTACCAGGACGAGTCGACGAAGGTGTCCATGGTGTCGGTCTCGCGGCGCGCGGGGCCGCCGCACTTGGGGCAGGTGGCGTTCAGGAATTCGGGGGTGCGGGTCAGCGGTGAAGCGCCCGCGAGCGTGATTTCGATGTTCTCCGGGAGGATGACCGGCAGATCCTTTTCTGGGACTGGAACGATTCCGTCTTTCTCGCAGTAGAGCATGGGGATGGGCGTGCCCCAATAGCGCTGACGGGAGATGCCCCAATCTTTCAGCCGATAGGTGACCGTGGCTTTGCCGAAGCCGTTTTTCGCGGCGTGGTCGGCCATCTGGACGAGAGCTTGCTCGCTGGTCAAGCCGGTGAATGGGCCGGAGTTGATGAGCTTGCCGTTCTCCTCGACAAACGGAAGCGGAGGCTGTTCGGCAACGCCTTGCGCTGCGATCACCTGGCGGATTTCGAGGCCGTACTTCGTGGCAAACTCGAAATCGCGTTCGTCGTGGGCGGGAACGCTCATGATGGCGCCGGTGCCGTAGTCCATGAGGATGTAGTTTGCGATCCAGATGGGAACTTTCTCGCCGTTATAGGGATTGATGGCGTACCGTTCGGTGAGGACGCCGTGCTTTTCGATGTTGCCGATGTCGCCGGTTTCACGGGCTTTCGCCTGTTCGGCTGCCATCGCAGCGACCTTGGATTGCAAGGCCGGATTGGCGGCGACGAGGTCGGCAACGAGCGGGTGCTCGGGCGCGAGTTGGACTGACGTTGCTCCGTAGATCGTATCCACGCGCGTGGTGAAGACGGTGATGGTGGAACCAGCAGGGCCGGCAGGACCGTCGAGCTTGAAATCGACAACGGCGCCGGCGCTGCGGCCGATCCAGTTGCGCTGCATGACGCGAACTTTTTCCGGCCATCCGTCGAGCTTGTCGAGGCCGGAGAGCAGTTCGTCGGAGTAGCTCGTGGTGCGCAAGAACCACTGTTCGAGTTCCTTCTGGATGACGGGTGTGGTTTCGTGGCGCCAGCAGAAGCCTCCGGCGACTTGTTCGTTGGCGAGGACGGTGGCACAGTCTGGGCACCAGTTGACGCGGCTCTTCTTGCGGTAGGCGAGGCCCCTTTCGTAGAGCTTCAGGAAGAACCACTGGTTCCAGCGATAGTATTCGGGGAGGCAGGTGGTGACCTCGCGCTCCCAGTCGTAGCCGAAACCGAGGCGGCGCATCTGGACCTTCATGTTGGCGATGTTGGCGAGGGTCCATTGGCGCGGCGGCGTGTTGTTCTTAATCGCAGCGTTTTCAGCCGGCAGGCCAAAGGAATCCCAGCCCATGGGATGGAGAACGTTGTAACCGTTCATCCACATGTAGCGGGCAAGCGCATCGCCGATCGAATAGTTGCGCACGTGGCCCATATGTAGAACGCCCGAAGGATAAGGGAGCATCTCGAGCACGTAGTACTTTGGCTTGGTGGAGGTGGGCTCGGCGCGGTACAGGGCGAGGTCCTTGGCCCATTGCTCGGACCACTTCATCTCGATGCGCTGCGGGTCGTAGCGCTCTTCGCGGGTGGCGGCGGATTTTTCTTCTGGCGGCATGTGAATCGGAACAGGATGCGTAAAGAGTGATTTTACACGGGAGGGGGTCAATGCCGGGACGGCACGGGCAGGAGGTCGGTTTCTGAGTAGCCGACGATCCTGGAGTCAGCGCAGCCGGGAAACGCCGGCGCGCTGGGGAAAATCGCGTGAGAGATGTGTCTGACTCTACCCTTGCTTCTGGCCCAACTCACCTCACACGGCCAAGTGTAGGGATATGCAAGGACTCGATGGCTCACTGGCAGCGAAGCGTTGCCATGGTATCCATTCGAGTTGCACGGCGTGCCGGCAAATAGCAAGCAACGAGCGCGACCACAACCAGCAAGAGCGGCAACAGGACAAAGATGTCTGTGTCCCAGGCGCTGACACCGTAGATCAGGTTGGATAGGAGCCGGGCAAGGCCTAAAGCCAAGAGCAACCCCAAAGTTGTACCGATGGCTGCAAAAAGCAATGCCCGGCGCATGACCGTGGCCAGCAACCTGCCGGAGTGTGCCCCAAGAGCTATGCGGATGGCAATTTCACGCCAGCGTTCGGTGACAGAATTGGCCATCACTCCGTAGACGCCAACCGCGGCGAGAATAAGTGCCAGCGCGCCAAAAGCAGCCATCAGAGCCGCCACGTATTGCAAGGCGCTTGCCTGGCTGGCGATCAGTTCGGACATGGACTCGACGTTTTCCACGGGCAGGTCGGGGTCGAGCTTGCGGATTTCCGATCGAACCGCGGCCGCAAGCTGCAACGGCTTGCTCCCGGCCCGAATGGCAAAGTCTACTGAGCGCGGCGGAGCCTGGTGGTAAGGCCGATAAAGAATCGAGCGAAACGAGCGGTCATAGATTTCATGCTGGACGTCGGCGGCGATCCCCACTACGGTCACCCAGCCATCTGCGGAGTTGGACGAGGCGAATTTCAATTGCTTGCCGAGGGCACTCTGTCCCGGCCAAAGACGTTCCGCCATGCTTCGGCTGACGATGCAAACTGGCAAACTGCTTCCGGTATCGCCGGAGTTGAACTCGCGGCCCTCGCGCAACGGAATGCGCATGGTGCGAAAGTAGTCGGCATTGACAGACTCCGACATCGCTACCGGTGCCTGGCCCGGCACAGGTTGGGGAGCACCTTGGACGATCAGATCGGATGTGTCCTCGTAAGAGCTGTAAGGAATGCCACTGGCAAGCGCCGCGGAATCTACTCCCGGGTGTGCCGTGAATCGCTGGAGCAACTGGTCTTGAAACGCCACAATCTTTTGCGGCTGGGAATAGCGCGACTCAGGAAGGGTGAGGTGGAAGGTGAGCAATGAAGCTGGTTCGAGATCGGCTGGGCCGGCGGCGAGCAGACCGAAACCCTTGACCATGAGCGCAGCACCGATCAGCAGAACCATGGACAGAGCAGTCTCGGTAACAACGAACGCCGACCGCCAGGCGTGGCTGCGACGCCCGACGATTCGCTCCTCTCCTTCCGCCAGCGCGCTGCTGATTTCGACTCTCGAATGCTGCCAGGCTGGAGCCAGTCCAGTCAGCAGCCCCGCCAAGATCGCGACCCCGGTGGTGAACAAGAGGCCAGTCAGGTTTACGCTTAAGCTGTCCACATCACAGAACCACCGCACATCGCGCGGCAGAGTCTGACGGAGGACTGCCACGCCATAGACTGCGAGAACTGCACCCAGACCTCCACCGGCAAACGCCAGAATCATGCTTTCTACAAGAAGTTGTCGGAAGAGGTGCAGACGGCTGGCGCCGAGCGCACTCCGGATTGCGATTTCCAGTTGCCGCCTCGCTCCTCGCGCAAGCTGAAGGGTCGCTATGTTGGCGCAGACAATGAGCAAGACAAAACCAACCGCTCCCATCAGCAGAAGTGCAAACTGCCGGTTGTAGTCGAGAACGATGTGGTCGTGCAGGCTTACTACGCTAGGGGTTCGATTCCGATTCGCCTCGGGGTACTGGGCGGCCAGCTGTTTCCAGAGAGTGTCAATTTCCGCCCGCGCCTGCTCCAGACTTATCCCGCCTCGTAAACGACCCACAGTGTGCAGAGCAAGTTCGTGGCGGTCAGCTCGCCTGCCGGGGTCCATGACTAACGGAATCCAGAATGCGGGAGCACCCAACGGGAAGGTAGCTCGAGCTGGCATGACACCAATCAGCGTATGCGGCTGGCCGTTGAGTTCGATGGTCTTGCCCACGACGGTGGGGTCGGAGCCGAAGCGCTCCTTCCACAATGCACTGCTGATAATCACTTCTCCATTTTTTCCGGACACTTCTTCTTCTGGAAGAAGGGTGCGACCGAGCAATGGTCTTACACCTACAGCCGCGAAAAAGTTCGCGGTGACCCTGACACCGTGGAGTTCTTGCACTTGCCCCTGATCCCCAATGCTCGCGCTCCAGTATTCGTACGCCGCCAACTGCTCAAAACTCTTGCTGGCTAAACGCACATCGAGATAGTTCGCCGGAGAAATCCCCTCGTCTTCGCTGCCGGCGGAATGTTCATCCACCACAGCCAGACGGTCCATTTCCGGCAAAGCCACGGGCTTCCGGATGATAAGATCGGCGAGGCTGAAAATCGCGGTGTTCGCCCCGATGCCGAGCGCCAGGGTCGCAACCGCAACCGCCGTAAAGCTTGGGGACTTGCGCAGTCCACGCAAGCCTAGGACAAGGTCTTTCAGCAGGCTCTCCATCTCGCAGTCCTCCGTCAAACAGTGGCAGCAATTCTGCTGCCGGGGCTTCGCGACGCTTAAGTCTAGGACTATCAAGAGGAGAACAACGTCTTGCGTCGGAACATCCGCTCGGAGAGTGTCCACGGATGGAATCGAGTGTCCGATCCCGAACAATCGAGTCATGGCTATCCCAAAACTGCGGCATGCTTGGGTGGTAGAGGCGTTTGCCCGGTCGCAAGGCTCACGCTACACTTGGAGTTTTCGGAGTGAGTCCATGCTGGTCGTAATGCAAGCGCACGCCACCGAGGAACAAGTCCGGGCGGTGTGCCAAAAGGTAGAAGCACTCGGGTACCGGGCGCATCCCATGCCAGGGGCGCAGCGGACGGCCATCGGCATCACCGGGAACCAGGGTGCGGTTGAGGCGGGGACGCTGGATGAGATGCCCGGCGTGCAGGAAGTCATCGCCGTCTCGAAGCCCTACAAACTGGTGAGCCGCGATGTTAAGGAAGAGAACACGGTTATTTCGTTTCCGGGGAGCGAGGCAACGATTGGCGGGCACACACTGGCCGTGATGGCCGGGCCGTGCGCGATTGAGAGCCGCGAGCAGGCTTTTGCGGTGGCGGAACGCGTGCATCGCGCGGGCGCGCAGTTCTTTCGCGGCGGCGCCTACAAACCGCGCACATCGCCGTATGCGTTCCAGGGCCTGGAAGAGGCGGGTCTCAAGATTCTGGCGGAGATCCGCGAGAAGTTTGGGTTGCGCATTGTGACGGAGGCGATTGATCACGAGTCGCTGGAGAAGGTGGAGGAGTATGCCGACGTGATCCAGATCGGCGCGCGCAACATGCAGAATTTTTCGCTGCTGAAACGGGCGGGGCGGAGCAAGAAGCCAGTGCTGCTGAAGCGCGGGATGTCGGCGACGCTGGATGAGTTTCTGATGGCGGCCGAGTATGTGATGAGCGAAGGCAACTACAACGTCATTTTGTGCGAGCGCGGGGTGCGGACGTTTGCGGATCACACGCGGAATACGCTCGACTTGAGTATTGTGCCGGCGGTGCAGAAGCGGAGCCATTTGCCGATCATCGTGGATCCGAGCCACGGCACCGGGAAGCGGCACAAGGTGACGCCGCTGGCGCGGGCGGCGATCGCGGTGGGAGCGGATGGGTTGATTGTCGAGGTGCATTGCGATCCGGACCGGGCGCTGTCGGATGGGATGCAGTCGCTCTATCCGGAACAGTTTGATGATTTGATGGCGCAGGTGCGGCAGATTGCGCCGGTGGTGGGAAGGGCGGTGGCGCCTTCGCCGCAGCCTTCGGCGGCGCGATGATCTGCGGCTCGCGGGCTTACCTTTGAAGAAAATCCTTCTTATTGTTCTGGTGCTTGGGATCGGCGGACTGGCCTACTGGTATTTCAGCCGGCAGGGGCAGGCGGTACTGGATGCGCGCTACCGGGAATACGCCTACGTCACCAATGGCAAGAGCAACACGGTCAGCGTGATCGATCTGCGCTACTTCAGAGTGGAACGGACGTTGTGGGTGGGGGCGGAACCAACGTGGGTTGAGGCTAATCCCAAGAAGAACGAAGTTTACGTGGTGAACAGCGGGTCGCACAACATCAGTGTGATTGACGTGGAGAAGAACCAAGTTGTGACGGCGATTGGAGTGCACGGGCGGCCGCTATCGATTTCTGTGTCGGGAGATGGAAAGCGCGGGTACGTCGCCAACTCCGCGTCCAATAACCTTTCAGTGCTGGATCTGGAACGGCGGGCGGTGATCACGACAGTGCGAGTGGGGGCATATCCCGTAAACGCCGTGGTTGCACCAAATGGCACGACGGTCGTGGTGAGCAATCGCGGAGACTCTACCGTTTCTCTGTTTGATACGAACCGGCTGGCGGTGCGGGCAACGCTGCCCGTTTGTTCTGGACCGGATAGCGTCGTGGTTCTGCCGGATTCCGGCAAGGCGTTTGTCGCGTGTCCAGGGGCAAATCAATTGGCGGTGGTGGATTTACGGAACGGGCGGGTGCAGGCGCTGCTGGATGTGGGACGAAATCCGGTGCACCTGGCACTGAAGCCGGACGGCGGCGAGATCATGGTCAGCGATTTTGACGCGGACAGCATCTCGACAATTGAGACCACGACGAACGAAGTGGGAAATACGTTCGTGATTGGGAACCGGCCGGCATGCAGTGTGGTGACAGGAGATAGCTCGCGTCTCTATGTGAGCAACTTTGAATCGAACAGCATGAGCGTGTACGACATTGATTTTGGAAAGGTGCTGGCCAATGTTCCGGTGGGGCGGCATCCGGACGGGATTGCGCTGACCCGGGACGAGGGGCATGTGCTGGTGCTCGGGTCGGAGTCGGGAGATGTGGCGGTGGTGGAGCATCGGCTGAATCCGAGCGTAAGAGAGAATGAACGCGAGTATTGGATGATGACGATGATTCCGGTGGGCGCGGGGCCGAATGCCATTGCGACCAAGAGTTTTACGCTGGGGATGCCGGCTTCGCCGTAGCGGGTTGACGCCTAAAGAATTGCTTCACTCTTTCCGTTTCATACAACAAACAGGATGCCGCCGGCAGCGCGAAAGGATTTGATGGATCCTTCGCTTCGCTCGGGATGACAGGGTAAAAAGGATATATGCGAGTACAGGAGAACATTCCCCTGGCTCCGATGACGACGCTCGAGGTCGGGGGAGCGGCACGATTTTTTGTCGAGGCGCGGAGCGAGGAGGATGTGCGCGAAGCGGTGGAGTTTGCGCGGGCAAGGAATCTCCCTCTGTTTGTGCTGGGCGGCGGGAGCAACCTGGTGGTTTCCGATGCGGGGTGGCCGGGGCTGGTGCTGAAGATCGGGCTGCGCGGAATCAGCGAAGGCGAAAGCGGTGGACGGGCAGTGTTCACGGTTGCGGCGGGCGAGGATTGGGATGGATTTGTTACTCGGGTGGTGGATCGGAACTGCGCCGGAGTTGAGTGTTTGAGTGGGATTCCGGGGAGCATGGGAGCGACGCCAGTTCAGAACGTGGGCGCATATGGTCAGGAGGTGGCGGAAACCATTGAGAGGGTGGAGACGCTGGACTTGCGCACCCTCAAGACGCGCGAATTGAAGAATGCGGAGTGCGGGTTCAGCTATCGGGGCAGTATTTTCAATGGCCGGGAGCAGGGCAAGCACATCATCCTGAACGTGACTTATGGGCTGCGACCGGGCGGTGCGCCGTGCTTGCGCTACGCCGACGTGCAGAAGCACTTTGCTTCCGGAGGAACGAAGGCTAATTTGGCGAAGGTGCGGGCGACAGTGCGGGAGATTCGGGCAAGTAAGGCGATGCTAATCACACCGGGGGATGAGGATTGCCGGAGCGCGGGGTCGTTCTTTAAGAATCCGGTGCTGACTGAAGAAGCGCACGGCGCCGTACTCTTGCGGGCACAGGGGCGCGGGTTGACGGTTCCGAGCTATCCGGGAGCGGGAGGGCAGAAGAAGGTTTCGGCAGCGTGGCTGGTGGAAAACTCGGGGTTCGCGAAAGGGTACGTTGAGGGACGGGTTGGGCTCTCACGCAAGCATGCATTGGCGATTGTGAACCGAGGCGGGGCGCGGGCGCAGGATATTCTCGAACTGCGGAATCGAATTCAGCAGCGAGTGGAAGAGTTGTGGGGTGTGCGGCTGGTGGCGGAGCCGGTGGTGGTGGATTGGCCGGAGTCAGGCCGACTATAGCCCGCACGAGATGTGATTGTTCTAGCCTCGAATTTAGAAGTGAAATGGTCAGCTAGCGGGAGGTCTCCGCACCCGCCTCCCCGGCAGGCCCTGCGGCGCGGTCTCCACAGGTTTCCGGATAATGCTCGCGTTGACAGTCAGGGCATAAACCGTGGGTAAAGTCGACACCTGCGAAGCGGTGGAAGTAGCGATCGACGCGTTGCCAGTATTGCGCGTCATCCCTTACGTTCTTGCAGTGCATGCAAATCGGGATGAGGCTTTTCAGCAGGGTAGTCTCGGTCATGTCTTCGAGGACCATCAACGACAACTGGCTCTCGTCCGGAGACAGAGGAACGACGGTTACGAGCAATTCGATCTCGCGGATATCGGCGAGCTTCACCGACTGCAATTTCACCCGGCGGCGATGAATGCTCTTTCCTGCGAAGGAACTCCCCACCGAGTCCCGGATGACGCAATCGGCGCAGTCGGCATCCAGGCCGCAGCCATCACAGAGGTTTCCGGCGTGTAGACAACGCAAGGCTTCTCCACTGCGGCGCAGCAGGATGGTTTCAGGACTATCCCCACAAAGTTTGGCAGCAGCCCGATTCAGGGCGTGGATGTGCATCTCCTGGTCCACGAGAAACACGGGAACCGGGAGGGCTTCGAGAATGACGCGGTAGAAATGTTCAGAAACTGGCATGGCGACCTCACGATGCCTGTCGAAGCAGTGCCCGTTCGATGGTGTGTATGAGTTCTTCCGGCTGGGCGCTTTTGTGCGCATACTCATCGACCAGCCAGAGCAGGCGCTCCGGCATCTCGACGCACGCCGAAAGCAGAACAATCGGCAGTCGGGGAAAGCGTCGCTTGATATTGAAAGCCACGTTCTCAGTTTCCAGACTTTCCTGCTTATACTCGAGCAAGACCGCATCCACGACCGCTTCTTCCAGCACTTTCATGCCGGACGGTACGCTTGCAGCGGTCTGAACTGAGTAACCGCGAGTTTCAAGATTTTCCTTGCGCAGGGCCAAAGAGTTGGCCGGTCATCAATGAAGAGAACACTGCCCCGGGGCATTTTTCACCTCTTTTCCGCAAGTTGCTTTAACGAAACCTCAAGAAACGCGCATCCCCGAGGAGAGAACCTCTCCAATCCTTCTCGCGTTTCGCCTGTTTAATCTTCCAACAGCACGTGCTCGCGCGAGCCGTCGTCATACCAGGAAGGAGCATTTTGCTTAAAGACTTCTCGCGTGCGCAGGAACGTCTCATACAACTCGTTCTCAAGTTCAGATTCAAGAACAGCCGACTGGAGCGGCAGCGTACCTGCATCCTGTTGCATGTCGTTGGCGCTCATCGAATTTTGCCTCCCTGGCGGAGCTTGGAGTTTCAGCCGCGGCGCGGATTGTGGGCCCTCGCAACCGCTGGCGAGCCTTCCTTGCGTGGCGAAATCCTGGCCCAAAAAGCACTCAGGTGCTGTGCTTCGCGTTCGGCACCTTGTTGGGTTAGGCCGTCGACAAAGGTGACATAGGGCTTGCCATTACGGCGTAGCTCCACGCGAAAACCCTTTGCAGATCGTTCGACCTTGAACTCGTCTTGCGCCATTGTTCATGTCCTCGACACTTGGCCGAAGGTTGGCTCAGTTTGATTTTGAGTACCCCTGTAACTTGATACTGGCGAAGAGCGACGACTCAGCCCGCACAGTTCCAAGAACGGAAAACAGGATAGTCGGATAGTGACATGGGAGGTGGCGGGGAACAACTAGGGTAATTACTAGTCTTGAGGTCTCGCGTTCCCTTAAGGTCACGCCCGAGAAGAACTTGGGCTACCGGACTTCATGTTTTTGTGACAACTTCGTGACAATCGCGTGAAGGAGTGTTCCACCACGAGGACACCACTGAGGCGAAACGCAACAGTCTTGAGAGGTCGGACGGTATCGGCGATCCGCGGTCAGCGAATCATCATCACCTGATAACATCTGCCAGGTTAAGCTTGGCCATCCCTTGGAAGCGGAACCGTAACGATGATTTCTGTTCCCTGTCCGGGCTGGGAAGAAACGGTGAGAGTGCCATGGACCAGGCGGATGCGCTCGCGCATGCTAACCACTCCTAATCCGGATTTGATCCGGGTGGTTTCGGAGGCGAAGCCGGCGCCGTTGTCCTTGACGCGCAACTGCAGGGCTCCGGACGCGAGGGTTAGAGTGACTTGGACTTCGGTAGCACGACCGTGCCGGACCGCATTGCGCAGACTCTCCTGCATGACGCGGTAGAGAGTGGTGGCGATATTCTGTTCCAGTTGTGAATCTTCTGGCAAACCTTCATATTTGACCTGGACGCCATGAACCTTTTGGTACTCCTCGCAGAATTCCTCAAGGGCAGTGCTTAAGCCTAGGTCTTCAATGGCGGAGGGGTGCAGGCCATGGGAGAGTCTGCGCACCTCGTTCGAGGCCTCCAGTGCCTGCGCCTGCAATTCACGCAGAGTGTCGCGCGCGGGCGCGAGGGAATCGGGGGTTTCCTGGGCGAGCCTGCCCAGGGCGATGGAGATGAAGGCGAGGCGCTGGGTAATGTCATCGTGCAACTCGCGCGAGAGGCGGCGGCGCTCGTCCTCCTGGGCGGTCAGTAGCGTCCCGGCCAGGACGCGGAGTTGCTGCTCGCTGTTGCGGAGCGCGTTTTCGGCCTGTTTGCGGGCGGTGATGTCCGAGACGAAGCTGACTGCCAACAACCCGTGGCGGGTAGGCACACTGCTCAGGCTGACTTCAATGGGAAATTCTGTCCCATCTTTCCGACGGCCGAGGAGTTCTTGGCCGATTCCCATGGGACGGGTTCTTGGGTTGGCGGCAAAATCGGCGCGATGGGCGACGTGTCCGTCGCGCAGGCGGACGGGGATCAGGATTTCGAGCGACTGGCCGAGCAATTCGTCCTGGGCATAGCCGAACATTTGCGTCGCCATGCGATTGGCCACCACGATGGCTCCGGCGGCATCGACGGCGATGATCGCCTGCGCCGCGGTTTCGAGCAGGGCGCTCGTGGTAGCTTCGCTCTCGAGGAGCTTCTCTTCGACTTGTTTGCGGGCCGTGATGTCCTCGGAAAAGATGAGCATCCCCTCCGGCAGACCTTGGCGGCTCCCCCATGGGCGGACTTCCCAGCGCAGCCAAGTGGTGCCGCCGACCTCGCGATCCCAGCGGTCTTCTTCGGCACGAAGCGTTTCGCCGGCCAAGCAGCGGCGGTGGATTTGCTTCCAGCGTTCCGGGATATCGGGAAAAAGTTCGTAGTGCGAGCGTCCCAGCATGTGTGAGCTATCAAGGGCGAAGTCTGCGCACCAGCGGTCGCTCGCCTGCAGATAGCACATCTCGCGGTCGAGCATGGCGACGGCTGCCGGCAAGTGCTTGACGAAGATCTTCAGCAACTGCTCCTGTGCCTCGACCAGCGCTTGTCGTTCCTCCAACGCATGGTCGCGGGCGCGGGAAGCGGTGGTTGCCTGCTGCAGCCGCTGAGTATGCAGTCGGTTTGCCAGGGCGAAGGTGGTTGCGGCTCCGGCAACAGTGACAGAAAACGCCACCCACCAGCCGGAAGAGGATTGAGTCAGCAAAGCTGTCGCGGTGATGTGGTACGGATCAAACAAGGGAGTGAGTCGGAACATAGTACCCCAGCACGATCCAAAATGTGCCGCGGCCAAGTCTGGATTACGAAGACCCTCCATCCAAGCGGGTGCTGGACTCCTCAGATGAGGCGCAACCGGGCGACGAAGGATCCAATCGATCCCTTTCGTTTTCAATGGCTTACACCGTATAATCTCGCCTGATACCGTTTAACTGCCATTTTCGACCTTTCATTGACTTCCCGATGAAAGGAATTGCCCACCCCCGTAGGATATAGCCGTACCGGTATATCCCGAAAACGTAGCCTGTTCTTGCGTTTAGCGGGAATTGCCTAGGGTTTTTCGCCTGTTTCCCAGGTCGAGCCCGGCTCACAAATTTGTGACTTGAACCCAACGGCGTGAAGCGCCGAAAGCGAGAGACTATGCATAAGCCGATCAAATATGTCGAAAAAGCCGTCACGCTGGCCGCGAAAGGCACGTGGGCGATTTTCGATCGGATCAATCGCGTCAACCCGAATCCATCGCCGACGCCGAAGTGGTCCGATAAGCCGTTGCTCAAGTCTTACGAAAAGTCGAAGCCGCCGCTGGGCTGGCCGCGTACGACCGATTCGCTTTGTCCGAAGTGCGTGCCTGAGATTAGGCAGCAGATTCTGGACGGGAAACTGCCGGTTGAAGTGCTGCTCAACGAGAAGGTGGGCGAGGTCAAGGCCACGATTATTGAGCGCGACGGCCAGATTCTGATGGTGAAGGATTGTCCGAAGCACGGGCACTTTGAGGATGTGATGTCGATTGATCCGGTGTTCTCGGAGCACCTGGAGGAAGTTTTCCCGGGGCGCGACATTCTTGCGCACAACGACGAGAAGCTTCACAACCACGGGACCTCGACGGTGAAGTATGGCCGCGGAGCCGTGCTGACCGTCGACCTGACGAACCGCTGCAACATGATGTGCGATCCGTGCTTCATGGACGCGAACCAGGTCGGGTTTGTGCATGAACTGACGTGGGAAGAAATCAAGCAGGTTCTGGATAACGCGATCACGATCAAGCCCCGCCGCCAAATGTCGGTACAGTTCTCGGGCGGCGAGCCGACGTTGTCGCCGTACTTCCTGGATGCGGTTCGCTATGCCCGCAAGGTTGGTTACAACAGCGTGCAGGCAGCGACGAATGGCATTGAATTCGCGAAGAGCTTTGAGTTTGCGCAACAGGCAGCAGAGGCCGGGCTGCGCTATGCGTATCTCCAGTTTGATGGCATCGGCAATGCGGCCAACTCGCATCGGGCTGTGGGCAACTTGTTCGATGTGAAACTGAAGGCCATCGACAACCTGCATCGGGCCGGCGTTGAGATTGTGCCCGTCATTACGATCGTCAATGGCATCAACAACGAGCAGGTCGGGCGCATTATTCAGTTTGCCCTCGACAACCCGAAGAAGATTGGCTTCCTGTCGTTCCAGCCGGTGTCGTTTACTGGACGCGACGAAGCCATCACGGACGAGCGGCGGATTGCGCAGCGCTACACGCTGTCGCATCTGGCGCACGACGTGAAGAATCAGACCGGCCTGGGCGAGCCGACGCGCGACTGGTTTCCCATTTCGTTCATGAGCACATTCTCGGACTGGGCCGACCTTATGCACACCGGCGAACAAAACAACGACTGGGGCCAGCTCTCCTGCGGATGCCACCCGAATTGCGGGACGGGCATGGCGGTGATGATCGACAAGGAAACGAAAGAAGCGAAAGCTGTGACGGCGTTCCTGCATGGCGATCAGCTGGCGAAAGACATTGCCAAGGTGAACGATGCGGCGCGCGGGAAGTTTCTGACCATCGTCGGGATGGCGTTGGCGCTGATGAAGAACTACGATCCGTTCCAGTCACCGACACACTTCAAGATGATGGATTTGCTCAAGAAGTTTGACAAGAACTTCAATGCTACGGGCAAGAACTACGGCAAGGTGGGGCCGGACCGCACGATTGATGACGTCTTGAAGCGGCGGCAGGACCGGTGGAACTTCCTGTTCATCGCGGGCATGTGGTTCCAGGACCTGTACAACTACGACTTCCGGCGCACAGAGCAGTGCATCATCCCGTATGGCACGCAGGAAGGGGAAATTTCCTTCTGCGCCTACAACACAGGCGTGGGCTGGCGGAACATCATCGAAAAAATGCACATGACGGCCACGCTTACCAAGTGGTACGAGGAGCACGGACGGCATGAGATCTTTGCCGGCGGCAAGAAGGTGAAGATGGAGTCGACGGAGCACGAGCTAGTGCTGCGCGACGGCATCGTGACCGAGGAAGTGCAGCACGACCTCGATAAGCTGGGCATTGCCAAGACGGCACGCGAAGAAAAGACGCGGGCCCGCGATGCGAAGATGAAGAACGATGGCGCCTACGACGCACGCATGGCGCAGCTCTACCGCGAGGTGGTGCTGAAAGAGAAGCCGGTGCAGTCGGAAGGCGGGTTCATTTCGCTCGATGCGCTGACTACCTCGGCCAAGCCGAAAGTTGAAGCCGAGGTTGAGGAGCCAGTGGCGGGCGACTAAGCGGTGGCACGCGCTGACCTCAGCCCCTAAAGGGGCCGTTAAGAGGAATGAGTTGCGGCATCTCTAAGGCGATGCCCTGATACCAATCGTAAGAACCAAGGCCGCCGCAAGGCGGCCTTTCTTTTTCTGTCGGCGGAATTTGACAGTTGCCACTATGATTTCTTCTTCTAACTATTCAGTCCTATCGAGGAGACTCCATTTTGAAACCGTCCCTGCTTCTCCCTCACAGGTTGCATCGTAATTTCTGGTTGATACTTACTCTTCTTGCGCTGGTCTTCCCTTTTTCTCTAGCCCAAGCGCAAGCCCCGGCGATCTCCGATCAGGAAGTCACCCGCCAGGTCGAAGCCCTCATTACCCAGATGACGCTGGCCGAGAAGATCGGCCAACTCACCCAGTTCGGCCAGCTCACGCAGGGCGACGGAAACCCCGCGGGTGAGAAAGAAAAAGAAAAGCCCGAGGACAAGATTCGCCGCGGCGCGGTCGGCTCCGTCCTGTGGCTGCAGGAGCCGGCCGCCATCAATCGTTTACAGCACGTGGCGGTCGAGCAATCGCGCCTGCACATCCCGATTCTCTTCGGTCTCGACGTCATCCACGGCCTTTACACCATCTTCCCCGCGCCGCTCGCCACCGCTGCTTCCTGGGATCCCAAGATGGTGGAGCAGGAGCAGACCTATGCTGCGCGTGAAGCCAGCGCAGCCGGGTTGAACTGGACTTTCGCGCCGATGGTCGACATCGCGCGTGATGTGCGCTGGGGACGCATCATCGAGGGCGCCGGAGAAGATCCTTACCTTGGCTCAGCCATCGCCGCAGCCCAGGTGCGCGGCTTCCAGGGACCCTACCTCGGTAGCCCCGGCCATGTGCTGGCCACCATGAAACACTATGCCGGCTACGGCGCCGCTGATGGCGGCCGCGATTACGATTCTTCCTATCTTTCCGATTCCCAGCTATGGAACGTGTACCTGCCGCCCTTCCACGCCGCCGTCCAAGCCGGTGTGGGCAGCGCCATGAGCGCGTACATGGACCTGAACGATGTTCCGGCTTCTGGGAACAAGTTTCTACTGCGCGAGGTGCTGCGCGACTCGTGGGGATTCAAGGGATTCGTGGTTAGCGATGCTTTTGCCATCCGCAGCCTGATGAAGCATGGAATGGCACGCGATGGGCAGGACGCCGCTTACAAGGCTTTCACCGCCGGTCTGAACATGGACATGGCCAGCGACACCTATCTCAACAATCTTGAGGGTCTCACAAAACAGGGGCGCATTACGGAGCGCGAGATTGACGACATGGTGCGTCCGATCCTCGCGGTCAAGATCCGCCTTGGATTGTTCGAACATCCCTACGTAGATGAAGCACGACTCGACGCGGTTTGGCACACGCCCGAGCACCGTGCCTTCGCGCGGACCGCGGCCCAGCGCTCGATCGTGCTCCTGCGCAACGAAGGCTCTTTGCTGCCCTTCGACAAGAACGGCCAGCGCTTTTCCTCGATCGCTGTCATCGGCCCGCTGGCAGATGCTCACCGCGACTTGTTTGGCTTGTGGGGCACGATCACCGGTTCAAAAGCGCCAGCCGTTTCGGTACTTGAGGGCATCCGCTCGGCGGTCGGCAGCGGCATGCGCGTGGAGTACGCGAAAGGCCCTGCTTTGCGCCGCGACATCCCTTCCTTCTTTGAGAACCTTGCTTTTGCCGACATTCATGAAGACCCACCGCAATCTCCCGAGGACGCACAGCACGCCCTCGACGCGGCGGTCGAGACCGCGCGCCATTGTGATCTGAGCATTATGGTGCTCGGGGAAACGGCCCTGATGAGCGGGGAAGCCGCCTCGCGTTCGGCGCTCGATCTTTCCAGCCGGCAGCAGCAGTTGCTGGAGGCGGTGGCGGCGCTGGGCAAGCCGGTGGTGCTGGTGCTGGTCAGCGGGCGACCTTTGAGTATTGCGTGGGCGGCGGAACACGTTCCCGCGATTCTGGAAGCATGGTATCCGGGTGTAGAGGGCGGCAACGCAGTGGCGGACATTCTTTTCGGGGAGGCGACGCCGGGAGCAAAGCTGCCGGTGACGTGGCCGCGCAGCGTGGGGCAGGAGCCCTTGTATTACGCGCACAATCTCACGCAGCAGCCCGAAACCGATGCGGACTTCAAGTCGCGCTATTGGGATCAGCTGACCTCGCCGCTGTATCCGTTTGGCTACGGTCTTAGCTACACGAAGTTCTCGTTCTCGAATCTGAAAATCAGCAATGCCCAGCCCAGGCTGGGTGAGACCTTCGGCGTTTCGGTTGATGTGGAGAACACGGGCAACCGGGCGGGCGCGGAAGTGGTGCAGTTGTACATTCACCAGCAGGCCGGAAGCGCTTCGCGGCCGGTGCGGGAACTGAAAGGTTTCGAGAAGATCGACCTGGCACCGCACGAGAAGCGCACGGTTACGTTCTCTCTGGGCAAGGATGAGCTGAGCTTCTGGAGCCCAGGGCTCAAGAAATGGGTTGAAGAAGCGGAGGAGTTTGATGTGTGGGTGGGCGAAGACTCGACCGCTACCTTGCATGGCAAGTTTCGGCTGGTTCCGTAGGTGGCGCCCCTGACGGGGCTCATGTTGGTTCTCGTGCTTACCCAGCGGCTTACGCGCTGGGCTAATTCGGTGCCGCCCTTCGGGCTCGTGCTTGACGGCTCGCGGATCAGTCCTCTCCGTAGGAGCAGCTGCCCGACGTAGCGTCTAGTCGGCTGCCAGCGACAGGCGGCCCAGCCCATTCTTCAGATCGGCAGCGAGCAGGCGGTGGAAGAGGTGTTCCCCTCCCTCGCGGCGGACGGAGAGACGCCCGGCTCCATAAGCGCTCGACTTCAGTCCGCGCTGGACCGACTCGCAGATGCCGATGTCCTCATCTTGGACGCGGTTGCCGACGGCGATGCTTTGGCGATTGTGTTCGCAGCGTGACTCGCTCACGTCAGAGAAGTAGAAATCGAAAATCACTTCGCAGTGATCGGTGTCGAGGGGAAGGACGAGGTTGGTGTCCATATAACCCTCGTAGCAGTTAAACATGAAGTTGGGATAAAGCCAGTAGTAGTGAGCGCGATCGCCTTTGCGGGTGGCGGAGGTGGCAGCGTCTTCGTCGGAAGTCACCATGGGGCTCGATTGCAGGCAGTAACGGTCTTCGTTGTGGATGGTGTATTGGGTGTAATCGAGAACGCTGCTGAGCGCTTTGTGCAGGTGCGGGACATGGTAGCCGCCGTCGAGATAGTTATCGACGAAGACTTTCCAGTTGCAGGCGAGCTTCCAGACACGGCGCTCGAAAAAATGAAGCTTGGATAGTGCGAGCGGGGCGGCGCTTTGCATGAGGCGGGCCAGGAAGGTCGGCAGCGATGCGGCTGGCGGATCGAGATTTACGAAGACGAAGTTCTCCCACGTATCGACGTGGATGGGAACGAGGCCGTTCTGCGCGGGCTCGAAACCTTTCACGCCGGCGAATTCAGGGACGCCTTTCAGACAGCCATCGAGGCCATAGCTCCAGCCGTGGTAGGGGCAACGCAGGATGCTGGCGTGGCCGCAAGGCTCGGTCATGACGGCGGCAGCGTGGTGGCGACAGACATTGAAGAACCCGCGCAGGATGCCTTCCTGGCCACGCACAACGATGATGGGCTCGCCGGCAACCTCAGTTGTGAGGTACTGGCCGGGAGCGGCGACCTGATCCGTTCGGCCGGCAACAACCCAATTGCGGCCAAAGACGGTGCTGCGCTCTAGGTCTGAGATGCGCGGGTCGGTGTACCAGGGCGCGGGGATGGTGGAGGCGTCGGCCAGGGAGGCGCGATCGTCGTAAACGGCGAGAATGTCGCGTACGGACTGTTCCATGGGGGCGTTACCTTTCGGGGGTGGCGCCGATGGCGCGACGTAACAACTGCAAGAGCTGGTTGATGCGGGCCTCGTTCTGACCGGCGATTCCGTTCTGTCTTCTGAACAGTCCGGGATCCATTTCGACGGAGACGAGGGTATCCTGAAAACGCTCCATCATCCAATCAATTACGGACACGATCATCTCCACGTCGAGGTCTTTGCGCAACTCGCCGCGTTCCAGGCCAAAACGGATGAGGGGCATGCGCCCGTAAGGATCCTCGGTAACCTGGAAGCGGTTGATCTCGCGCTTCAAAACCAGGTTGGTGCAGTAGTTCCCTAACAGGACCACACGGTAGCGAAGCCAGTCCTCCTGCACCAGATGCTCGGTGTGGAAGAGCCAGTAGCGCAGGATCTCGAAGAAGCCGCCGCGACGGATCTCTTCGGGAACATCCAGGTATTTGGGAAAAGAGCTGGCAGCGCGTTTGTAGACTTCGAGGAAGAGGCCTTCTTTGCTGGTGAAGTGCTGGAAGATGCTGCCTTTGGCGATACTGAGCTCCTTGGCGATGTCGGCGACGCGGACATCTTCGTAGCCGCGCTGGGCGAAGTGGCGCAGGGCGGTGTCGATGATCTGGGAACGCTTGTTGGAAGCTCTCGGGCTGAAGCGAGTTTGCCGGGGCGAAGGTCTTGTCATCATGGTTGCCATAGTTGACCTCTAGTCACAGCGTAGCAGCTGCTCCGTGGACTGATAGAATCAGCATTCTGCAATAAGGAACGGGGAGGGTCGAGCGATACCTGGGAGCTCTTGCTGACCGAAAGTCATTGTACAACAAGAGGGTGGCTGGATCGAAGGAGGTCAAAGGCATTCACCACAAAGGGCACGAAGGAACACGAAGAAGCTCGCTTGCCGGGAATCTACCGCCAGCGGTCGACGATTTCCCACCAGGCGAACTTGGTGAGTTCTGCGAAAAAGGTTTTGGCCCATTGGCGGTGCTGCCACCAACGGGTGCCGAACTCAAGATCATCATGGGCGGCGGCG
>Ga0075014_100000062_pt1 | contig 37850 bp, 31 predicted proteins | sample AleBraG_ABR_2014_FD_71472 | JGI IMG/M metagenome (GOLD analysis project Ga0075014, IMG submission 71472) | Freshwater sediment microbial communities in response to fracking from Pennsylvania, USA - Alex Branch Run_MetaG_ABR_2014 | ecosystem: Environmental > Aquatic > Freshwater > Creek >... | reverse complement strand
CCCGCAATCACCGCGGAGGACGTGAAGGCTCTGAAAGACGCTCTCGCCGCCCAACAGCAGCAAATCGAAGGGCTGAAGCAGGAAATGCAGCGTCGTGATGAAGAGACGCGCCAGGCTGCCGCTGCGCAAGCCAGCCAGGCTGCCAGCAAAGCCGATGCCGCGGCCTCGCAAGCTGCCGCCGCTCAGCAAAGCGCCAGTGCAGTCCAGACCGACCTCGCTGACATCAAGGCCAACGCAACCAACACCGCGCTCTCCCTGCAGGATACGCAGAAACGAATCGCCGAACCTCCAACCGCGATTCACTACAAGGGCGTCACCCTGACTCCCGGCGGCTTCCTGGCGGCAGAAACCGTGTGGCGCCAGAAGGCAACCGGCGGAGATATCCCCACGCCGTTCACCGGCATTCCGTTCGCGGGTGCGAACCAGGCCAAGGTCTCGGAGTTCTTCGGCTCCGGCCGCCAGTCGCGTATCACGCTGCTGGGCGAGGGCAAGCTCGGTAACGCCAAGATAGGTGGCTACTACGAGGCTGATTTCCTCGCTGCCGGGACCACCTCCAACAACAACCAGAGCAATAGCTACGTCCTCCGCCAGCGTCAGGTTTGGGCACAGGCGGCGATTTCAGGGTGGACCTTCACCGGTGGCCAGATGTGGACCCTGGCAACCGAAACCTCGAAGGGACTCGACAATCGCGCTGAAGCACTGCCCATGACCATCGACGTGAACTACACGGTGGGCTTCAGCTATCTGCGCGGTTATGGCTTTCGTGTAGCCAAGAACTTCAATAACAAGTTCTGGCTCGGATTCGCCGTCGAAAATCCGCAGACCACCTTCGCAGCTCACGGCAATACGAGCAACTTCGTGTTTGGCAGCCTCGGCGCGGGCGGCGGCCTGTACAACGCTTTTTCCGGCAACTACTCCTTCAATGCGGCGCCGGACTTCGTCGCCAAGGCTGCGTTCGAGCCAGGATTCGGACACTACGAGATCTTTGGCATCTTCAGCCGATTCCGCGATCGCGTCTTCCCCTGCGTCGACGTCAACGCGGCCCACCCGTGCCCGCTTGACAACACGATCGTCACCGCCTCGCCGATTGGCGCCTTCAACTCGTCTGTCACCGGTACCGGCATCGGAGCCAACATTCGCTTCAGCGTGAAAAAGAAGGTGGACTTCGGTCTCCACTTCCTCGGCGGCGATGGCATGGGCCGTTACGGCGCAGCCAGCTTGCCGGATGCCACGGTCAATGCCGATGGCACCCTCGGCCTGCTCAAGAGCTACCAGGGACTAGGCACCTTCCAGTTGCACCCGGTTCCGAAACTGGATATCTACTTCAACGGCGGCGCTGAGCACGTTAGTCGTCACTTCACTCTGGATACAGTCAGGAGCACTGCCACTAGCAACGTGTACGTGGGCTATGGCGCCCCAGCCTACGACAACTCCGGCTGCGCTACTGAGCCTGCCCCCGGCGGCGGCAACGGCTTTACACCGGGGACGGTTGGCAAGTGCAACGGCGACATTCGCGACGTGATCGAATTCTCCACTGGCTTCTGGTACCGCATTTACAACGGCCCCAAAGGCAGGCTGCAGTTCGGGCCGCAATACTCGTACCTGGTCAAGAACATTTGGTCCGGGACAGGCGGTGGACCACAGGCCACCGAGAACATGTTCTTCACTTCGTTCCGCTACTACCTCCCATAGTTCCTCCGCATACAACTTCTCGGGCGCCCGCAACGGGCGCCCTTTTTTCTTGCCCGCGCAACCCCTTGGTTTTACGGCGCTTTTTCCGCCTTTTAACGTCTTTGTAACAAAGCGCTGCTACTGTCCCAGTTGCGTAAGCGCCCGCCATGGAACCGATCAAACTCAAGGCCAGCAGCAAGACGGCAGATAATATCTTCCGCGGCCTCATCCTCTCCACCGGGCTCTCCGTCCTTGCCATCGTGGCCCTGATCATCATCGAGTTGTCGCTGAATTCGGGCCTCTCCTGGAAAGCCTTTGGCTGGAAGTTCTTCGTCGGTCAGGACTGGGATCCGGTGAACGACCAGTTCGGCGCTCTTCCCTTCGTCTACGGCACCATCGTCTCGTCTGTCGTCGCTCTTGTTCTCGCCGTGCCGGTTGCGATCGGGTTGGCCATGTTCCTCACCGAGATGTGCCCGGCAAAACTGCGCGGTCCGCTCGCTTTCATCACGGAACTGCTGGCCGCCATTCCCAGCGTGATTTACGGTCTTTGGGCCATCTTCGTGCTCGTCCCGCTGCTTCGCGTCTACGTTCAGCCTGCTCTCGCCAAATATCTGGGCTGGAGCGGTTTCTTCAGCGGACCGCCTTTCGGAATTGGGATGCTCGCCGCCGGCATCATTCTTGCCATCATGATTGTGCCCATTATCTCGGCAATAACGCACGAGGTGATGTCCGCGGTTCCGCAGATGCAACGCGAAGCGGTGCTGGCGCTCGGCGCTACCCGCTGGGAGATGATCCGTGTGGGCGTGCTGCGCAACGCCCGCGCCGGAATCATTGGTGGCGTCATCCTCGGCCTCGGTCGCGCCCTCGGCGAAACCATGGCGGTCACCATGGTGATCGGCAACCGTCCCGAGATTGCCAAGTCCCTGTTCGCCCCCGGTTACACCATGGCCAGCGTCATCGCCAACGAGTTCAGCGAGGCCACCGGCAACCTGTATTTGAGCGCGCTAGTAGAGGTCGGCCTTGCCCTCTTTATCGTGACCGTAGTAGTCAACATGCTCGCCCAGTTCATGGTTTGGACGGTGACACGCGGCATGCCTGCGAGGTCGAGTGGCTGAACACGTGGCAACTCCTCCGATGCGAATCATGAACCCTCCTTCCGGTGTCTCCCTGCGTCCAGTCAGCTGGCAGCGGCGGTTCACGGATTGGACGGTTACTTTCCTTTCCGCCAGCTCGGTGGTTCTCGTGCTCGCCCCGCTCGTCGCCATCTTCGGCTATCTCGTTTACCGGGGAATCGGCTCCCTGAACTGGGACTTCTTCACCAAAGCCCCCAAGCCCGTCGGCGAACTGGGCGGCGGCATGGGCAATGCCATTGTCGGTAGCATCCAGATCCTGTCCATTGCCAGTCTTGTGGGCGTGCCAGCCGGCGTGGGCGCGGGTGTCTACCTCGCCGAATATGGCCGCAACCGTCTGGGCGACGTAATTCGCTTCACTGCCGATGTGTTGAACGGCGTTCCCTCCATCATCATCGGCATCGTCGCCTACAGCATCGTCGTCCTGCGGCAGAAGCATTTCTCCGCCCTCGCCGGCGGCGCCGCGCTGGCCATCATGATGATCCCAACCATTTGTCGTACCACTGAAGAAATGCTGCTCCTCGTCCCGCAAACCATTCGCGAAGCCGCGTATGGCCTGGGTGTCTCCCAGTGGCGCACCACCCTCTCAGTCACCCTGCGCAGCGCCAGCGCCGGCATTATCACCGGCATCATGCTCGCCTTTGCGCGCGTTGCCGGTGAGACAGCCCCGCTGCTCTTCACCGCCTTCGGCAACCAGTTCTGGAACTTCAATATGAACCAGCCCACCGCCGCCCTGCCCCTGCAAATCTACGTTTATGCTCTTTCCCCCTACGATGAGTGGCACCGCCTGGCATGGGCCGGTGCGCTCGTGTTGGTCATCCTGATCGTGATCGCCGTATCCATGGTCCGGATCGCCGCCAGCCGCGGCATGATGAGAGGAGCGCGTTAACGTGGGCGTCGGAATCCAGGTCGAAAAGCTCAACGCCTGGTTTGGCAAGACGCAGGCCTTGTATGACATCAACATGACCGTCCAGGCAAACCATGCCACTGCGGTCATCGGCCCCTCCGGGTGCGGCAAGTCCACCTTCGTGCGTTGTCTCAATCGCATGCACGAAACCGTCCCGCAAGCTACGGTGCAAGGCAGCGTCCGCATCGGCGAGATGAATGTCTACAACGGCACCGCCGCCGTCGACATCCGCCGCCGCATTGGCATGGTGTTCCAGAAGCCAAACCCGTTCCCCAGCATGTCCGTCTACGACAATGTGGCAGCCGGCCTCAAGCTCAACGGGTTCAGCGACCGCCGCCGTCTCGACGAGATCGTCGAGCGCTCCCTGCAAAATGCCGCCTTGTGGGATGAAGTCAAAGACACGATGAAGAAGAAGTCCGGCGCCAGTCTCTCCGGCGGACAGCAACAGCGGCTCTGTATCGCGCGCGCCCTCGCCGTCGAGCCGGAAGTCGTGCTCATGGATGAACCCTGCTCCGCGCTGGACCCCATCTCCACCTCCAAGATCGAAGACCTCATCTTCCAACTGAAAGAACGCTTTACCATCGTCATCGTCACTCATAATATGCAGCAAGCGGCCCGAGTAGCTGAATTCACGGGATTTTTCCTCTTGGGCAAGCTGATCGAATTCGATAAGACCGAGAAGATTTTTACCAAACCTTCCGACAAGCGGACGGAAGACTACATAACAGGCAGGTTCGGATGACGCGTACGCGCTTTCACCAGGGGTTGGACGAGCTTCACGAACGGCTGCTCAAAATGGGCGGCATGGCGGAGCAGGCCATTGACCGTGCCTGTCAGGCCTACGCCGAGCGCGATCTCACGCGCTGCCAGATGGTCCTCGACAACGAGACCGCGATCAACGTCGCCGAGCGCGACATCGACGAACTCGCCTTTGACTTGCTCGCCATGCAGCAGCCCATGGCTGTCGATCTCCGTTTCATCCTCGCCGTCATCAAGATCAATGCCGACCTCGAGCGTGTCGGCGACCAGGCCGTCAATATCGTGCAGCGCGTCATGGACATGGTCGAGCTACCGCCGGCAGAACTGCCCGTCGACATTCCGCGCATGGCCGCCGCAGTGTCCACCATGGTCCGCCGCGCCCTGGAGGCCTTCGTCGAGGGCAAAGTGGAACTCGCCCAAGCCGTTCTTGAGATGGATCATGTCGTTGACCGCATGCGCGATGGGGCGTTCATCAAGCTGGTTCAAACCATGAACGAGAAGCCCGACGTCACTCGTCAAGCCCTGGACGCCCTGCTCGTCGCCCGCAATCTGGAGCGGGTTGCCGATCATGCGACCAACATCGCCGAAGATGTCATTTTCTGGGTGCGCGGCGCCGACGTTCGCCACAACGTCGAGAATGATAACCGGCGACCGTCGCTGGCCCCGAATGAAAACGAGGCCAAGTCCGCCGCCAGCCCCGATAAGCAGTAAGGAACACCCTGCGAGATTCGCCGGCCCGGAGAAGACTGCGCCCCGCTATCCCAGCAACTTCACCAGCCGCGGCTCATTGGCGCTGTCATTCCACTTCAGCAGCTTCACCTTGATCCCCTCGTCCTCTCGTCTTGCGCTCAGAAAGACGAGTTCGCTCTCCTCCCGCACCAACCGATCCTCGTCACTGAACACCTTGGTCCACGTCCCCGTATTGAAATACTCCCCGCCGTTCGAAAGCGGCTGCAAGTCCGTATCGTGCGTGTGTCCCATCGTCACGCAGCGCACGCCCAGCTTCGCCGCGATCTTGTCCGCCGCCTCAACCAGCGGCTCCGGCGCTTCCTTCTTCTCTCGGACCACCTGATAAACCAGATACCCGACTGCCACAAGGATGATCAGAATGAAGTTCCATTCCAGCAATCCAACCACGAACCGAAGCGGAAGCGCGAGCCACGAGACAACTCCCAGTTTGTTCGTCAGATGCCGCAACGAAGCCGGCAGAAAGAACCAAAGCATGCCACCAAAGAGCAGAAGCCACTGTGCCAGCAACACCACCCAGGTAACGGAAACCAGCGGCATCACCAGGCGCCGCCGCGTCAGCGAAAGGAAAAATCTCCACCCCGAGGTCGTGCCTTTCTCTTTCAAGATATTCGGCGCCCGCCACCCGTCGACTTGCCGCAGGTCCGCTTCCTTGACCTGCCACTCCCGCGCCAACTTCTCCAGCCGGGTGTTATGCTCCTGCTCGCGGCCCGCATAGGCGCTGGCCGGCAGGCGCATCAGAGAGCGCCGCATTTTGTGCAGCATGTAATGCCCGTCGCGATACAAGAACCGCAACGCCAGAATCGGATGCGTCATCAGAAACCACCGCAAGAACTCTGTCTGTGGCTTGATGTTGTCGGCCATGGGTTCATCCACTTCGACCTTGTTGAACAAATAACGGACGAACAAGGAACCCCACGGCAAATCAATCTCATTTTCGCGGCCCGCCGCCACGTGCTTCGACTTCGGCACCTGCGGGGCCAGCACATACTTGAAGCAGTTCAGTTCGTCGTACTGGTTGCCGTGCTCCACCCACAGTAGCCCAGGCTCGTAGTAAAACCATCCTAGGAACTGCACGCCACCGTCCCGGCAGCTCAGATCAAACTGCGCGAGCCTCTGCTGCGCCGAAGCCGGAGGCTCGTGCTTCAAACTGGCCTCATAAATCCGTCGCACCTTGGGAACAAAGGCATCTTGTACTTCAACAAAGAACCATTCCGGGTCGTGATTGCCACGCGTTATGCTCACCCGATGGCCATCGACTATGAACTCCGCGAGCGCCTGAAAAAACAGTTCGTGCCCATCCATCACCTTCCACAACTTGCAGACTGTTTCCTTCGGACCGCAGGAAAAACCGTAACCCTGTCGAGAGCGATCGAAGCGCAATTGCAACAAGGCCGCGTGGGTCGTAGCCGCCCCAAGGTAACCACGAAATTCCTCAGTTATATCCGTCGAGACCACCTGCAGGAAATCAATGAAGTCCCCATTGATGATGAGATGATATTTGCGCCGCTCCTCCCGCCCCATCCGCATGTGGTAATGCAGAAAGCGGCAGAACTCTTCGTCAAACAGAAAGTCCTCGATCGGCGAAATCTCCCCCGTGTTCGGATTGCGCCCCTCGCTCAGGTGCAGATCGCTCACAATCAGCAGATCGTATCGCTGCGCTTCGGCATTCATAGGTGTAGACATAGAAGACTACTCGACCGAGGGCCGGCACGGCCACAAGGTTCGGCCGGCACGCTCCGCCGGACACGCACACATTCTCCTGTGATGTACGGTATCGCCACCCGGTCTGCGCGGGTGCATAATAGGCACGTAATCCACCGAAGCCTTCACCAGCTTCGGCGCGCTTGTCACCGCGGTTCAAGGAGGTCCCCATGCCGCTGACCAAGCTCAGAACTTTCCTCGACAACTACAACGTTCCTTACGTCGTAATTTCGCACTCGGTTGCCTACACCGCGCAAGGCATCGCTGCCTTGGCTCACATCCCCGGCAAGGAACTGGCCAAAACAGTCATCATCAAGCTCGACACCGAGCTGGCGATGGCCGTACTCCCTGCTTCCTACCTGGTGGATACAGTGATGTTGCGTGCCGCCGGTGCGCGCACGGTTGAGATCGCCACCGAGCGTGAATTCAAAGACCGCTTCCCCGATTGTGAAGTCGGCGCCATGCCTCCCTTCGGCAATCTCTATGGGATGAAGGTCTTCGTCGATACCAGCCTCACGAAAGACAAAGAAATCGCCTTCAACGCCGGCTCGCACCGCGAACTCGTGCGCATGGCGTTCGACGATTTCGTGCGGCTCGTGCAGCCAAAGATTCTGCCCTTCGCCGCCGGACGCGCCATCTCCGCGGCCTGAGCAAAAACAGCACGGGCGGCCCGTTTGAGGCCGCCCGTCTGTAGGGGAATCGCAAGCCAGCGTCTAGCCGAAGATCGCCAGCTTGCTTTGGCTGAAGTTTGCCAGGTTCGGAAACACGGTTGTCAGGTCTGTGTCCGCCACGCCGAACCATGACGCCAGTGTGGCCCCGTACTGATCCAGCGCCGTGGTTGGGATCCACCGCCCCTCGGCGGCAGCATCGTCTGGACCACCCAGCGCGAGGGTCGGAAAAGTACCGTACATCGTGTTTCCCTTCACCGCTCCACCCAGAATGATCTGGTGGCTGCCCCAGGCGTGGTCGGTGCCCACGTTGGAGTTCGGCTGGTAGGTGCGCCCGAAGTCAGAGACGGTGAACTGCGTCACCTGTTGATCCACGCCCATTTCTACTGTCGCCTGGTAGAACGCAGACATCGCCTGCGACAACGTTTGCAGCAGCGAATTCTGACTATTAATCTGGTCACTGTGCGTGTCAAAGCCCCCTTGCGTGACGAAGAAGACTTGCCGGCTCAGGCCAAGCGCCTGCCGCACGTGAATAATGTTCGCCACCTGAAGCAGTTGCTGCCCGAGGTCGGTAGTGGGAAACTTCGTCGCCAGTGCCGGTGCACCCGCAAGCGCACCGGATAGAATCTTCGTGTCGTTGAAGGCCGACTGTACGGTGCTGTTCGCTGCCTGCACCAGCGAAACTCCATTATCGAAACTCAACATCTGCTGCATGGCGTTATAACGCGCCGTATCCGCAGGATTGTTCGGGTCGTACCCGTCGAGCGAAGTCAAACTTCCCGGCGAGACGATCGCGCTGCGTGTGTTCACTCCATCACAGAACACGTTGACTCCATCCAGCGACACCGAGGCCGGATAGAGCCCGCTTGCATTCAAACCCTTCACGCTGTCCACCACTTTTCCGCCCCAGCCCACTTCCGAGTTGCCCGTGAGGAGGGCCGTCTGCCATTGCGCCTGCTGATCCGAATGCGACAGCAAATTGTCCGGCACCGGCACCGATCCGTTCCGCACCTGCGTTCGCGTGACCGGGGCGATGAGCGTGCCGACGTTCGCCAGCACAGCAGCCTTGCTCTGGTTGAACAGCGTCTGCACTTCTGTCAGTTTCGGATGCAGCCCATACGGGATCGACGCGCCCTGCGGCTGTATCGCCAGCAACGATGCCTGCGCCAAGGCAACGGGACCGCGCGTCGACTGGTACGCCGCGTAGCCCGCGCTGTCCATCGGAACAATCAGGTTGTTGCCATCGTTTCCGCCGAACAGAAACACGCACACCAGGGCTTTGTAGTCGCCCTGCGCCTGCGCGAACGCATTGACCACACCAAAGCGGCTGAAGTTCGCCGCCAGGCCCACGGCTATTCCGCAACATCCCATCCTCAGAAAATCTCTACGATTGAGTGGTGACATGTTTGTTTTCTCCTCGGCCGCTTAGTACTGCACCGTGTAGTGCATGGATGTGAGTGTGAGATAGATGGCCGTCTTGGCCCGCGCGTCCACGTCGGTCGGCGACAACGCGTCCAGCGCCGGGATAATCGCCTGCCGCAACTGAGTCGGCATCGATCCGTGCATGAAGCGCGCACTCAACGCATCCAGCAACTTGTTGTCATCCGCCGCCAGGCTCTTCCACGTCGTATAGTCAATCGTCGTGGTGTTGGGATATCCCCAGAAAACCTGCGTGTTCACGTAGTTGGTCCGCCACATCGACGTGCCCGAGTCGTAAATCTTGAATTCCGGCCCGTACAGCGGCGAGTTCACCAGTTTGTAATCCGGCGGATAGTAGTTGAATACGGTGACGGGATTGAACAGGTCCTGGCGCATGTTGAGCGCATACCAGTTCAGGTTGTCCCCGTCGGTGGTCGCGTTCAGGCCACGCAGCATTCCCAGGATGAACAGGATCGGTTCCCGCATCTTCCCGTCATTGGCCTGAATCTTCGTCGGGTCATCTCCCCGCAGCGCCTCGGCGTCGAGCAGAATCTCCTTGACCACCGCCGCCATATCTCCACGCACTCCGGACCCGTTGTCAGCAAAAGTTGCCGAACAACGTGTCATGTAATCCGGGCTCGGATTCGATGTCACCAGATGCTCAATCAGACGCATGCAAATGAACGGCCCCACATTCGGATGCGTAAAGATGTTCTGCATCGCAGCGTCGAGATCCTGGCTCGACGTCTGTCCCGCGGGCAGCGTAACTCCACTCAACACAAGCTTCGCGCCCGTGTCGTGGTTCGACTCGAACACCTCCATCGGACCGCTCCAGTACTGCGGGTTGTGCTTCTGCAGCGTCTTTCCCGCCTGCGTCGGATAGGTCCAGCCGGTAAAGACGTGCGCGAATCCCTGAATCACGTCCTGCCCGTAGGTGGGAATCGGGTTGTTGGAGGCATCGAACTGCTGGCTCCCGTCCGGGTTCAGCATCACCGTCCCGACCGAGAACAGCTGCAGGATCTCGCGCGCGTAGTTTTCGTTGGGATTGATCCCTCGCGTGGGATCGGGCTTGTCGTTGTTCACCATGTCGAGGTAGTAGCCCATGGAGGGACTGAGCGTCACATCCTTGAGCAGAGTTTTGAAATTGCCGAACGCATCCTGATTCAGCAATCTCACGTACGGCGGGAAGGAGTGCGGATCGTTCTTGTGCGTCGAGATCACGAACACCTGTCCCAGCGCGAACGCCACGCGCTGCCGTAGTTGATCCTGCCCCTGCATCGCATTGACGAAGAACTGCTTCTGCAATACGTCGATTCCATCGTTCGGCCCAAGATCCGTCCAGGTTGAGGACGTGGCCGTCATCTGGTCGTCAATCCACTTGCTGAACCCACTCAACTTCACTCGAGCAATGCTGTCGTCGTTCGGACCCCACGACGCCTGTTCCAGAAACCGCGCCGCCGCCGCATCGCCGACCTGCTGTGTGGCAGCCTTCACTGTGAATCGAACCCCTCCGCTCGCTCCGCTCTGGGCGCGGCTGAAGGCCTGAACCGTAACGCTTGTCGCCGGCACCGCGAGCGGCGCAGAATAAAGTCCCGCTGTCGTAATGGTTCCGCTCGTCGCATTGCCGCCCGGTACACCGTCAACCTCCCAGTACACGTCGGTATTGCTGGTGCCGGTCACGGTCGCTGTGAATTGCTGCGTGCCGCCTTGCGCTATGTCGACGGCCTGTGGCGAGACAGTCACGGTAACGACCACCTTCGGCGCCACCGTCACTGCCGAGTTCCCCTTGGCCGTCGCGTCCACAGCGCTGGTAGCCATGACCATCACGTTTGCCGGATTCGGCTGCGTCGCCGGTGGCGTGTACAAACCGCTTGTGCTGATGGTGCCCACCGTGCTGTTTCCGCCCGCAACACCGTTCACGGACCAGGAAACCTGAGTGATCTTCGTTCCCGACACAGTCGCCGTAAACTGCTGCATCGTTCCTACCGGTACCGTCACCGACGCCGGACTCACCTGCACAGTTATTGGCGTCGCCGGTTTCTGCACTGTCACGCTCGCCGATCCCGAAGCACGGGAGTCCGCCACGCTCGTCGCCGTCACCGTAATGGTCGCGGGATTGGGCAGAGTCGCTGGGGGCGTGTACACACCAGAATTCGTGATCGTCCCAACCGTTGAGTTGCCGCCCGCAGTATTATTGACTTCCCAAGTCACGCTCATATCCGTTGCGCCCGTCACTGCCGCCGTAAACTGCTGCGTCGTGCCTTGGCTCACCGTCGCCGTCGCCGGAGTGACCGCTACCTTCACAGAAGACTTGTTCGAACCTGAATTCATTAAGTTGCAGCCGGTCAGCGCCGCCAGCAACACGCTCATCAGGAAAATGAAAAGGCGCTGCCTCATCGTTGCTCCTTCGCCTTCGGGAATTCCTAGTGAGTTGGGGGACTCAATAGACGTGCGCTTCAGCCTATTCAGCTGACACCGGTCTCAACAGATTTCGGTAGTTCAGTTCCGGCACCACGGCAGTACATCGGAGAAACTTCGCAGACGGACCCGTTCGCGCTCTACAGTCTCCCGCCTCAGGAGTCGCAGTCGGACACTGGCCACTTGGCCCTCTACCGCGACGCCGCTCCCACGCGGGCCTGCATTGCCCCATTCCACGGGGCTTCTGGCCGCTCTTTCCATTACCCCCGTAACTTGCTGGTCCGCACCGTTGTACTACGATTTCAGGTATGAGTCTCCGTGCCCTCCTATTCTGCCCGGACGAAAAGACAGCGAAAGTCGTGGCCCAAGTCCTGAACGACGTCGACTTCACCGTTGAACAGGCAGCCGAGCCGTTCGCTGCCGTCAAGAAGCTTTCCAGCCAGTCGTTCGACGCTCTGGTGGTCGAATGTGCCAACGAGCAGAATGCCTCTCTGCTCATGAAGAGCGCGCGGAACTCTGCCTCCAATCAGGGCAGCCTCATCGTGGCGCTGGTGGAAGGTCAGATCGGCGTGGCCAACGCATTTCGCATCGGCGCCAATCTTGTTTTGACGAAGCCCATCGCCGTCGAACAAGCCAAGAGTACTCTTCGCGTGGCGCGCGGTCTGCTGCGCAAGGGGGGAGATCCCTCGCTCGCACCTGCCGCAACGCCCAAACCAGCGCCGGCAAAGACTCTGGCGCCCCCGGTTCCGCCACGGCCACAGACGCCTTCGTTACCCGCTCCGGCAACCTTGAGCAACCCACTTCCCGCAACGCTGCCTCTTCCCATGACAAGCCCGGCTGTCGCGATGACGGGCAACTTCGAGGTAGAAGCCGAAAGCACACCCAAACTGGATGCGGCCGACACCAGCCTCCTGGAGTCCATGGGCAGTCTCGCGCCTCCGGCGGCCGCCGCGCCCTCAAGACAACTCGCCCCCAGGCCCGCTACCGCCGCCACAAAACCAGCCGCATGGCCCGGCGAGACCTCATCTCTACGCGTCTCGCAAGTTCCAGAACCAGAATTAACATCGCTGGATTCAACCTTCTCCGCCGCCTCTCCGCTGCCTGCCGCGGAGGCGCCGGTTTCGGCCGCAACCGCATCCGCCGCCGCTGCTCCCGCGCGCATTCCTGCCGCGGCTGAACGCGCCGAAAGCGAGATGCCGGTTGCCTATCCTGATTTCCCCGACCTCCATCCCAAAGAGGACGTAGAAGCGCGCCGCAAAGCGCCTTTCATCGCTGCTGCCGCCATTTTGTTCGTGGCCGCAGCCCTCTATTTTGGCTGGTCGATGCTGCGGAACAGCGGAAAGACAACGCCCAAGCCGGTTGACCCCGTCGTCAACAACGGAGGCTTCCCCGCCGCGCCAGCTTCGGACACTGCGCTCCCCGCCCCATCTAACACCAATCCTGCGCCGGTGAAAGCTGCTCCCGCGCCCGAGACCATTACGAAATTCGTCGTCCCCTCTGATACTGCGAAAGCGGACGCTGGAAAAACAGCTCTCCAGGTCCCCTCCGAGAAGCGCGAAACGCGCCCCGCGCCGCCCGATACCTCCGACGCCGTCGTGGCTGCTCCAGCTTTAGGGACGCTTGCCAACAATGACCCCGGAGCAACCCTCAATTCACTCGTCGCTCATCCTCCTACCGCCCTGCCCACGGAATCACCGCAGGACGTCCGTATCTCGCAGGGGGTATCGCAAGGTCTGCTCTTGAAACGGGTCCAGCCCGTCTATCCCGCGCAGGCACGGCAAGCGCGCATTGAGGGTGCGGTGGAACTCACGGCCACCATCACCAAAGATGGGTCGACCAAAGACGTCAAGGTGATCAGTGGTCCTGCTCTGCTGGGGAAAGTTGCGGTCGACGCCGTGCGTCAGTGGAAATACAAGCCCTACTTCCTCAACGGTGAGCCCGTCGAGGTTCAGACTCAGATTGTGCTGAATTTCAAGCTGCCCAACTGATCGCGGCGCACCTACTCAATTCACTTTGCGCGAGACCCGCCTCTTTGCCTCGGCATAGTCCTGTCGCCGCGTTCGAAACGATTCATAGAGCAGGTGCAAATCCTCGCTCAGCAGGCGCACTACGTTCATGCAATGCTCGTGATGCTCGCGCAGGAAATGCAGTAGCGACGCCCGCGGCACGAACGCTACCTGTACCGCCCCAGCCGCCTCCGCCGACAAGAAATAGGGATGCCCCGAAACGGTCTCGCACAATCCGAGAATCGCTCCCGGCCCAGCTGTGCCAAACGGGCCCTGCTCAATTTCATTGATGGCTTCCAGCCGCACCGAACCGCTCTCCACTAGGTAGATCCCGCGCGCTGCCTGGCCGCGCCGAAACAGGCTCTCGCCCGAGTTGTAGTTCTTGCGCGTCTTCAGCCCTTCCAGCGCCTGCCCGAATCCTCGGGGGAATTCCGTAATGGTCTGCGCAGCCAAGGCATCCTCTGTGGTTCTTCCATGGATACCTTCGTATCCCCTGCCCAGGCTGTGACCGCGGTCACCGTTTTCCGTGACCGTCCCCCGCCAAATTGGTCCCCTGCTGCTGCCTCAGCCAATCGAGAAACATCTCTTCGTACGACCGCCCTTTTGTCCGCATCACGTGTCGCAGCGTGTGGCCGCTCACCAGGTGACATACTTCTTCCGCCAGATTCTTGGTGTGATCTCCCGCCCGTTCGAGCGACTGCGCCATGAACAACACTTGAATGCTGTCCCGCGTCGGATTTCCACCCTCCGGATTCTCCACGTGCCGCACAAACAGCAGGTTGCGCAAACGATCAATCTCCGCATCCGCCCGCAGCACCACCACCGCCCGTTGCAGATCGCGTTCGGAGAACGCCTTCTCCACATCCCCCAGCATTTTCTCCAGCACCGACGCGATTCGAATCAGATCTTGCACATCCGGCGGCTCCAGCCGCGCTCCCAAGGCCCGCGCCCCACTCGCGAACGTCGAGATCAGGTCTCCGATTCTCTCCAGATCGGTCATGAACTTCATGCAGGAGATCAGCTCGCGCCTCTGCTTCTCCGGACAATTCCCCAATGCTTTGCTCAAGCGCTCGTCGAGTTCCCAGTCGAGGTCGTCGAGCTTCCTCTCCGCTTCATCCACTCTGAGAAACAGCGCCGGAGCTCCCGTCGCCAGCGCATCCGCCGCGGTTGCGACCGCATTGCGCGCCACTTCGCAGGCTTGCAAGGTGAGGTTTACAAGGTAGGCATGATCGGCAGGGAATTCTTCCAGGTTCTTTGAGTTGGTTGCCATGCACACTCCAAGGTCGTTGGCAGTGTGCGCTAGCTCTGTTACGGGAAGATGAATGAAGCTTGAAATCGCAGTAAAGCCGGGTAGCGCGCTTGGCTATTCCCGCTCCAGCGTTTCGTCCAGCTGCAGTTTACTGCCTTTTTCCACGGTCACTACGCGCCGCAATGGCTTGCAACCCGTAGCTGTAATGTCGATCACGTAACTGCCCGGATTCAGGAAAAAATCCGCCGGTGACGGCCGATCCAGCAACCTCTGGTTCACCGCGATCTGCGCCCCTTTGGGGTTGGTGCGGATCGAAAGTCTACCCATTCCCGCCTGCGCGTCCCCGCCAAAGAGCTTCTTGAACTTACCGACCGTCTTGATGTCCTCGGCGTTGCCCAGCGGTTTCAGCGCCGGCGCAAAACGGAAGGTTTGCCCCGCCTGCAGGTTCACCGTCGTGCTCTCTTCCAGGTACCCAGTCATCCGGATCAGGAAATTATGCTGGCCGCCGTCCACCGCCAACGCAATGGGCGTCGTTCGGCCCGTGTCGCGCCCGTCCATCAGAATCTGTGCCCCAGCCGGCTCGCTCGTCAGGTTCACCGTCGCGCTTTGTACGGTCAGACGAAAGGCAAGAAACGACTTGCTGGCCGACGCCACATCCAGCGTCCGCGTCTCGCCGTTGAAGCCCTGCTTCGTGACCGAAATCGTATGCTGTCCCGGCGCAATCCCAGTCAGCGTCACCGGTGTCACCCACGTGTCGTCGAACTTCCCGTCCAGCTGGATTTGCGCCCCTTCTGGCGTGGAATTCACCACCAACTGCCCCGGAATTACAACCGGCGTCAGCTCCGGCTGCGCCTTCTGCGTGCGCGCCCTCGCCCGAGCGCGAGGTTCCACGGGCGCAGGCGTTTCTGGCGGAGCAGCCTCCTGCGGTGTTACGACCGGAGCCACTGGTTGCGCCGGAGCCTGCGGGGCCACTTGCGTCTGCACCACCGCCTGCGGAGCCGTTGAGCCCGTATCTTCCGTCTTCAGAAAGTGGACGTAAACGCCGATCACGGCAAACGCCACCACTCCCACCGCGATCGCTCCGGCCACCCCATACAGCACCAGTTTGGGATCAATCTTCGGAAGATCCGGCAGCTTAATCTTGATGTCGTCTTTCTTTTGCGCCTTGCGTGTCTTCGCCAGCGGAGATTCTGTCAGCTGTTCCACCGCCGGTTCGGGCGCTAACTCCGGTTCAGGCTCGGGTGCAGGCGCATGCGCTGGTTCAACGTAGACTTCTTTCAGCGGAGGCAGTTCATCGATCTCAGAAAAACTGCGCGACGCTGACGCCGCCGACTCGCCACCCTCCCCAGCCATGAGCGGATCGACCGCGATTCTCGGCGCACGCCTAGGCGTCTGAACTTCCTCGTCCAGTGCCGCTACCGAAGCTTCTATGCAGTTGGTAACAAACTCTTCGCTTGGGGTTTCCGCCGGAAGACCAGTCGCGAACGGATCCGTGATGCTCGCCCCGTCAGCTCCGGCCGCCGCCGCCACCGCTTTTCTGGCCGCCGGCACGCTCGGTGCCACAGCTGGCGCCGCGCTCGCGTCGCGCGCCGCCGCGCTCACCGCAAACTCCGCTACTTTCGTTCTTCCTGCCGCTGGTTGTGCTGGCTTAGCCGCCGCCGGTCGAGCGCTTGCCGCCGGCGCAGCCGGTTTCGCCGTCACCTTCGTCGCCGCAACCTTCGGCCCGGCGACTTTCGGCGGTGCCACCGCTGCCTTCGGTGCTTCCTTGCATGCCTCCAGCTCATTCAACATTTCGCGGCTCGTCTGGTGCCGCAGGCCCGGATCCTTGGCCAACGCTTTTTCTAGAAATTGCGCAATGCCCGCATGCAGCTTGGGATTCACGGTGCTCGCCGGCTCCGGCATCTCATACAGCACCTGGCGCTGCACTTCCGCCCCATCCGCCCCTTCGAACGCCGGGCGTCCCGTCAACATCTGGTACAGAACTGCTCCCCAGCTGTAAAGGTTCGATCGCGCATCCACCTTGCCGCCACTCACCTGTTCCGGCGACATGTAGGCCAGCGCTTCCGGAGTGCTCTCGTTCTGCACCTCGTCCACCAGCCACATGGCGGACACGCCGTACCCCAGAATCTTGACCGTCCCATCCCATTGCGTCACGATATTCGCCGGTTGCAGCCTGCGATGGAAATTGCCGCGTGCGTGCGCGTGCTCCAACCCGTTACATACCTGGCGGCTGATGTCCAGTGCGTCCCAGATCGAGAACGTCTCGCCCTTGGCGATCATTCCCGCCACGCTCATGCCCTCGATGTACTCCATCGACGCGCAGAACTTGCCGTCAATCTCGCCCGCCCCGTACAACACCACAATGTTCTGATGATTCAGGTCGCGCGTGCTCTCCGCTTCCGTGATCAGCGCTGTCAGCAGTTTCTGCCGGTCCACGCCCGGTTGATCAAGGTTGTAGACTTTGAGCGCCACCGTCTGTCCCGACGCCGTGTCTGTCGCTTTGTACACGCAGGCCGCGCCGGAGCGCGAAATCTCGCTCAGGATCTCGAAGCGTCCGATCTTTTCGGAGGGCATGGTTCCGTTATCCGCGCCGTGTTTTTGCTTCCCGGGGGATGGAAGCCGGGCTGTATAGGCCGCGTTCCTGGGGGCAGGTAGCTCGATGATAACGCTGCTCGAAACTCGCTCCGAATTACGAAAGTACCGTGTTTTCAGCCCCGTGCGAGGCCAGCCACGCCGCCACCAGCGTCCTCGCTTTGGCCCCTTCCAGGCGCCGCCGCACCGCATCCAGCACCTGCAGATGAGCCTCCTGACCACGGCCGTACAAGCCGAGCCAGTAAGGCACGCAGACTACGCCCCCTGTCGGCCGAACGTTGATTTGCAGGTTGCGCAACCGGAAAAAACCCTGACTGAACAGCATGCGTCGGATCTTGTCCCGCACCGCCTGCTGCAGTGCGTCTTCGCCGACGCTTGCGGGCACGACGTTGCGCGTCGCCAGAGAGACGGTTTGCGTGAGGATGGTTTCCGGCTCGAAGAGATAGAGGTCGAGCGAAGCCCAGGCGGCGTCCAGACCCACCCGCATCCGCTTAGTGCTGGCGCCGCTCGTCCATTCCGCCTCGAACGGGCAGAACGGAATATAGAGGTTGGCTACCCGCTGGAGGGGTCCGCGCAGCGCCTGCCGCATCCACGCCACAGGCCCGCTCCGGAACATCTCAATCGCTTCGTCCTGCGTAACATTCGGACGCAAGCTCTGAATCTGCACCATCGCCTTATCTCATGAATGTAGAGAAATTCGGATTGTCATTCCGAGCGGAGCGAGGAATCCCTACTCCCCAGCAGAGTCTTCGGGTTATAGGGATGCTTCGCTCCTCTCATGACAAAGCTCATTTATGAGATGGTTTCTAGCGGAAGTAAATCCACAAGCCCACAACCGTCGCCACTAGCAGTGTGCTGAGTACGACGTTGACCCTGTGCTCGAACGGAGTTTCCTTTGCTGGCTTGTGCAGCCGCAGCGCGTTCGTCGACTCGATCTTGTCATCCACCGTGGCAAACGTCAGCCCGCCCAACCGCTTGCGATCCGGCGCCGGTGTGAACATACTGACGGCCACGAGCACGGCTGAGCACACCACGAACATGAAGATGGCGTAGTGCAGAAAGTTCATGTCCACGATCCAGCGCGCCACGCCGCTCGTGTAGTTATGTCCGGCGCCCGCCCGGTCACCCAGTTCCATCACGAACCGCGTCGCTCCCATCACGAACCCGGTCAGCAGCGAGCCGATCGCGCCTTGAGAATTCAGGCGCGGGAACATGATCCCCAGAACGAAGCACGAAGCAATCGGCGGGCTGATATACGCCTGCACGCTCTGCAGGTAAATATAAAGCTGGCTGCTGATGAGATGAATAAACGGTACCCACAACAATCCCAGCACCACCATGAACCCCGTCGCGATGCGTCCAAAGGTGACCAGCTTCGCCTCATTGGCGTCGGGGTTGATCTTCTTGTAGAAGTCGAGCGTCACCAGCGTCGAAGCGGAATTGAATACCGAACTCATCGCGCCCATCACCGCCGCGAGCAACGCCGCCATCACCAGTCCCACCAACCCGGCCGGCAACAGGTTCAGGATGAGCGTGGGGTAAGCCAAATCCGGCTTCTTCACCTGGTCAGGGAACAACGCGAAAGCGATAATGCCCGGCAGCACGAGCATGAACACCGGCAGGATCTTCAGAAAGCCCGCGAAAATCGTGCCCGCCTTGGCGTGCCCTTCATCCCGCGCCGACAACACGCGCTGCACAATCACCTGATCCGTGCACCAATACCAGATCCCCAAAATCGGCGCCCCGAAGAAAATCCCAGTCCAGGGGAACGACGGATCGCTCGCCGGCTTGATCATGTGGAAATACCCGGCCGGAACCATGGTCCGCAGGTGCTCCAGGCCCCCCACCCGGTTCAGCCCGATCACCGTCAACAGCACTGCGCCCAGAATCAGGATCATGGTCTGCACCATGTCCGTGTAAATCACCGCCGCCAACCCGCCCGCGACCGTATAAATGCCGGTCGCGATCACCAGCACTACCGCCGTCTTCCACAGCGACCAGCCCGCTACGCGCTCCAGCACCACGCTCGCGGCATACAGTTGCACCGAAATCTTGGTAAAGATATAGGCAATAATCGAGATGCCCGCCAGGTACACCGCGCACGACCGGCTGAACCGCCGCTCCAGGAACTCCGGCATCGTGAACACATTCGACCGCAGATAAAACGGAACGAACACCCAGCCCAGGATCAGCAGAATCAGGCAAGCCAGCCACTCGAAGTGCCCCACCGCCAACCCCGAACTCGCCCCCGTTCCAGACAGCCCAATAAAATGCTCGGTCGAAATATTCGACACGAACAGCGACGCCCCAATGGCAAACCATCCCACATTCCGGCTGGCCAGGAAGTAGTCGGTGGAGGTCCTTTCCTTGCGCGCGAAGTACATGCCAATAGAAAAAACCACTACAAAGTAGACGCCGATAATGGCCAGGTCCAGATTGGAAACAGCCTTGTGCGCCAGTTGAACTGCCTCAGGCATAGGGGCTCCGCTCCTGTCTGCAGAGATGCAAGTGGTTCGATTTAGTGCAACTTACGCCACACTCCGTCGAACGGCCAGCAATTGTACTTGGGAAGGGGAAAAACAGGAAGAACTTATCGGAACACTGGCCTGACCGAATCAGGTCTGAAGAGGCCCGCTTCTAAGAAAGGCAGATACGAACTTAGCTGCGGGTGCCGCACCCTTCCCCCTCAGGGGAGGGTGCGTTTCCCGTGCTGCCGGAAGAACTACGCCTGGAAAACCGGCTTTGGCGCCACCGCGCCATCCTCCACCGCTTCGGTCACCCACGCCCAGGCGCGCCGCCCATGCGAGTTCATCACCGCCTGCGCCTCGCCGTAGTCCACCAGTCGGTTCAGCACCGTGGTCACCGACGCCAGCGGATCCTTATGCCGACTCAATATCGCCGGCATCTGTTTCTCAATTCCTTCGCACACTTCGCGCGCCGACAGCGCCCGTCCCGCTTCCATTAGCACCATGCGGCAGGCCTTCGTGAAGCCCGGCTTCCGCCCGTTGCGCTTCCGGTCCACCAGGTCCGCCAGATCTTCGCTCAGGATGCCATCCCCAAATAAATTGGCCAGTCCCGCTATGGTCTGCTTCACCGTTCCGATCCGTTTCATAATCTCGGCCCGCTGCCGCAGCAACGTCCGCAATTCCTCATGCGCCTGCCGAATCACTTCGTTGACGTGGGCATCGCGCAACGAAACAGGCAGGACCCGCTCTTCACTACCGCTCACTACAGGTTGGGGCACGGTGTTACCTCCTAGCTGGCGTTGTCTCCTGTTAATAGGAAGGTACTCACCCCGGGAGACACACGATTCGCTGATCTCTTAATACGCAGTCTGTTTGCAAAACGTTCGCACAAAATACCTTGCGAATCCGTTGCCGTATTAGACGCAAGAATGGTGCAAAAGGTATGACGAAAACATTTTCTTTACAACTGCCCCACAATGTTCTGTGTTGTTGATGTTGATTTGGCTGCAGAGGTTGGATCCGCACCCCGCTTGCGAATGTAAAGAGACCCGACCCAGCCACCCCAACTCCCTTTCCTTGCACCACCGTAACGTTGGCCGCCTCCCGCAGACCGCCTATCCTTTGGATACTGTCGGCGCAGTTTTGCCGGCGATATCGTCCGTTCGTGGACCAGCCTTTACAAAACGTTCTGGCGCTCATCACCGAGCAGGCGCGCTACATTACCGGCGCCACCGGTGCCGCCCTCGCCCTGCGCGAAGCCGATGCCATCGTGTGTTGCGCCAGCAGCGGCCCGACCGCCCCACCGGTCAACTCCCGCCTGCAAGCCACTTCATCCCTCTCCGGAGAATGTCTCCGCACTGGCCAGCTTCTGCGCTGCAACCGCATTGACACCGACGAGCGCGTCGACGTCGAAAGCTGCCGCCAACTGGGCATCGAGTCTCTCATCGTGATGCCGCTGTTCCGCGACAAGACCATCGCCGGCCTGTTCCAGCTTCTCTCCATGCAGCCACAAGCTTTTGAGGATCGCGATACCACGGTATTGCAGAAACTCGGGAGTATGGCCGAAGTCGCGCTCAACGGCCGGATTCCCTGGCGCCACTTCGCTCCCGAAACCGACGACGCCCCTCGCCACGCGCCTTGCGCGCGCAGCGTCCGCCGCTACCCCGCCGGCATGCCCGTTCTCGTCAGCGCCCTGCAGTCCGGCGTCCCCGAAGAACTCTACGGACGCACCTGTGATTTGTCAGAAAAAGGCGCCGGCGTCTATCTGGCAGGAGAAATCCCCGCTGGCACGAACGTCGCCCTCGAGTTCTCCCTACCCTTCGCTTCCCAGCCCTACCGGCTGCGCGCCATCACCCGCCACCAGAACAGCCTGCGCCACGGCTTCGAATTCGTAGAAGTGCCGAAAACAGGAACCAAGACACCCGGAGAGCCCGCTTCCCGCGACGTCAAAACCCCGTTCTTTATGCTCCCCAAAATCATCGCTGGCCAGCAGTAAACCCTCTCTTGTCACCCTGAGCGGAGCGAAGGGTCCCTATCATTTCGAAACTCTGTACTTGCCCTTCGTCGATTTGGTAATTTCGCGATTTTGTGATCTCTGATTTAAGAGCGTTAGCCGTGCCAAATCACAAAATCCCCTCACCGCTGCGGCCCTACCGCCTTCTTCGGCCCGCCCTTCACCTTTGGTTTCCCCAGCGCCTGCTCCGCCGGGATCTCCTCCCCGTTCTTGTCGACATAATGAATGTCGAACGCTCCCTGCGGCAGGTCATACAACAGGCAGTTCACTGCACACGCGAACTGATGCACATGCTTCTCCGGCAGGAACGCGTAATCTCCGGCCTGCACTGCATTCACCGTGCCATCTTGCATCGTGAGCTTTCCCGTCCCGCTCACTATGATGAGGTCCTCCGCAGCCGTGTGCCAATGCCACGGCACCACGCACCCCGTACCCAGCTTGAGCAGGATCACCGCCGCTTCTTTCGTCGGATCGCCCTTCAGCACCGCCGCCGTCAGGCACGGCGGCAGCCCCGGCAAGTTCGCAAACTTCGCGGACTTCGCCGCCGCCAGCACCGGACTCGCTTCTTCAGCCCAGAGCATTCCCGCCACCAGAACAATCGTGAACACCGCAATTGCAAAGCGTCCAGCAGACATGGTTAACCTCCTGCCTGAGATTCCACGCGGCGGGAGTATAGCACTGGATTGCTTGGAAACAGTGACCCAGGATGCTTCGCTTAAGGATCGGTGAAAGCAGCTCTATGCCACCGCAACGCCGCGGGCGCTGCCGGTAGAATGTGGCGGAATCCTGCGCCCATCCTGAACCGCAGTCATGCCGGTCGCTCGCTCGACCGCACTCACCAGCCCCTGTGGCAGCTCGCTCTTCAACACGTATTCATCCACCAGCCACAGGATGCGTTCCGGCGTTTCGGCATGCGCTGAAAGCAGAATGATGGGCAAGCTGGGAAACCGCTGCTTGATGTGTCCGGCGATCGCCTCCGCGTGAATGCCTTCCTGCTTGTACTCCAGCAGAACCACCGCCACCGGCGTCTCCTCCAGCACCTGCATCGCCGCGTATCCACTGACAGCCAACTTAACGATGTAGCCACGCGACTCCAAAGCCGCCTTGCGAAGCGCCAGAACTTGTGGCAGGTCGTCGATGCACAACACAACGGGGGATTTCATAGTCACTACATCCTGCCCTGACCATGCTTCAAAATCTGTGTCGGACATCACAGTCCAGATTGCGGAACTTGTGACGGTCGTCACCCGCCGCAGCGGTTACTGTTGAAAATCTCTTCAGTTGCAAAGCCGCGTGCGCAGACTCGGATCTATTAGGATCTATTATGGTAGACGGGGAGGCGAAGTCCGCGCGGCCAGTGAGTTTCACTCGGCTGCCCAGGGCTCCATCCCGCCTCACATCAACCGGCCTGGCAGAACCACTTCCCGATGCTCCCCACTCTGCCGGATTGTCACTCTTGCACCGGCGCACCTCGGTTCGCTCACCAGCTTCGGCTCCAAGACCCGGAACAGTGCTTCCGCGTCTTCTCCATAGAAGATCAGGGTTGTGCTCTCCGGAATCGTCGCACTGCCCGCGTAAACACCGACGTTCTCAGATTCGATAGCCTCAGAGATTCGGTTGACAAGTTTAGCGGCCCCCCGCACCGTGTGTGAGCTTTCTGCCCAACTACCAAGATCGATTTCGACAAAAACGGCACCTTCGGTCGGAGCGCCAACAGCGTTCAGATCCCGATCGGTGTGGGGAACCTCTTTCATGGTGTTACGTACTGAATCTAGGCGCTCTTCCGCGAGCCGTGTATCCTCCAGCCTGCCAAGCCTCTTCAGGGCTGCGATTTCACTTTCGAGGTCTTCCGCAACGGCATCTAGGACGGGATTCGGTAGTGTCTCGTGTTCCGCATATGCCTTCTGGAGCCACTCCACGGCTTCCGCGTCACGTCCCTTATCACGAAAAATCAACCCTCGAGTTCCATACGCTGCCGCCAGAACCGAGCCTCCGCTCTGCCGTAGCAGTTCGAATCGCCCGATCAACTGACTCCAGTGCTTCCGTAAACTTTGCCATCCGACGATAACAATTTGCGATGTTATTCAGCACGCTGCCTATGCGTTCCGGCGGCGTGTTCATGGACTGCTCCCGCACCCGTAAGACTCTGTCGTTGTATTCCAATGACTCAGCGTAGCGACATTGCTCGGAACAAAGAATTGCAAGATTCACCCATGCGGGAGTTGCGGATTGAAGCTGTGCCCTTGCAACGTGCAGGTCCGCCGCCTTTCGATAGAAAGACTCCGCCTCCGAAGGAGCACTCTTGCGCAACGCATTGCCGAGCGCTACCAGGACAGCCGACAACCGCGGGTCCTCGGGGTGATTCAGAAAGACTTTCGCAGCGGCGCGCAAGGGGACACTAGCATGGTCCTTCAGACCGCAGCGGCTATAGCAATTACCGACGTGCCATAGCATGTCGGCCATTACGAACGCGTCGTTCGAGTGGCGGTCCATTTGAATCGCCCTCTCGTAGAAAGGAATCGCACGGCGGTATTCGCCAAGTACTTCCAGCACGCTGGCCATCAGGCCGTGGAAGGCAAGCATCTCCAAAGAAGGCGTGTCATCCTTCATCCGAAGCGCGGCCTGCTCGCGCAGTTGTCGCGACTCGTTCGCCCGACCCTGGCGAAGCCGCAACAAGCTTTGGCTATAGAGCACCAACGGGACGAGGTTGAGAGCCTGCTCTGGCGGCGCTGACTGAGTCACCATCAGGGCCACGCGGAACGACACTTCTGCTGAGGTAAGGTCGCCCTGGTGTAGGGCATCCAGACCATGGGCGATGACGGCAAGGCACTTCTCATAGGGACTTAGGTTCGCGCATGTGTCCATGGATGGTCCCTAAAGTCGAGTTTGCAGCGGAGTCGATTCGTGGAATTCAGTCAATCAAAGCGAATGGCGGATCATTGTCCTGAAGAGGTCCGCGATCTCAGCTCGAGCAGAGCTGTCTCAGCCCTTCCCTAATACGCGAACCCGTCCGGCTGGCTCACCGCCCCCACATTCACTTCCGCATCAATGTACTGCCGCCCCGCGTCCAGCGCCTGCCGGTTCACATCGAGCAGCGCTTTCTTCTTGATCACCCTCTGGATCACGCCCATCGCCGTCCCCGGCGCCAGGCATTCCGTCTCTTCCAGCAGCGCCCCCAGCATCACCACGTTGGCCACTTTCGCCGTGCCCAGCTTGTCTGCCATTTCCGAAGCCGGAACGCATACCACCCGCGCCGCCCCGGCCACAAAATCCGCCGGCAGCTTGTCGCGGTTATAGAGAACCAGCCCGCCCGGCTGCACCTGATTGGCAAATTTGCGCAGCGAAATCTCATTCATTGCCACCAGCACATCCGGATGCGAGATCAGCGGCGACCCAATCCGCTCCTTCGACAGGCATACATAGCAGTGCGCGCTCCCCGAGCGCATTTCCGGTCCATACGAAGGCAGCCAACTCACTTCCAGGCCCTCGCGCATGCCCATCTCCGTCAGCAACTGCCCGAGCAACAGGATTCCCTGCCCGCCAAACCCGGCAATATTGATCGACAAGTGCCGGAATGAATGCCCGCGCTTCACTACTTCGGGCGCCACCTCGCCAGCCTTGGGCACGATCTCCAGCGCTTCCGCCACCGGCAGCACTGGCGGCGCATTGTTCACCACCGGCTCGGGCTTCTTATCGCGAAACACATTCAGCGGGAAGGTCGGAATCATCTCCTCCGCCACCCACTTGCGCGCCACCACCGGGTCCTTGCCCCAAATCGTCGGACACGGCGACAGAATCTCGACAAACGTGAATCCCGCGTCCGCCTTCTGTAGTTCCAGCGCCTTCCGCACCGCTTTGCGCGCCTTCATGATGTTCTTGTTGTCGGAGAGCGCCACCCGCTCCACATACACCGGCGCCTGCAGCGTCGAAATTAGCTCCGACATGTGCAGCGGATACCCTTCATTCGCCGGACGCCTTCCCCACGGCGAAGTCGTGCTCTTCTGTCCCACCAGCGTAGTCGGCGCCATCTGCCCGCCCGTCATGCCATAGATGGCATTGTTCACGAAGAAAACGGCAATCTTCTCCCCACGATTCGCCGCGTGAATGATCTCCGCCGTTCCAATCGCCGCCAAATCCCCATCGCCCTGGTACGACATGACGATGCCGTGCGGCAATGCCCGCTTGATCGCCGTCGCCGCCGCTGGAGCCCGCCCGTGCGCCACCTGCACGTTGCCCATATCAAAGTAGTAATAGGCAAACACCGAGCAGCCCACCGGACTCACCATCACGCAGCGGTCCTGCAAGCCCAGATCCTCGACGGCTTCCGCAATCAGCTTGTGCACCACGCCATGCCCGCAGCCTGGGCAATAGTGCGTCTGGCACTGCAAGTCAGCCTTGCGCTCGTAGTGGTCGTAAAAGACCTTGGACTTCTCATGGATGATTTCGAACTCATTGGCGTTCGTCTTGACGCCTTCCTCGATCATAGCTTTCCCCCAGGCCCTGCTACTTCAGACTAACGATCCCGACCGCAACAACATGACGTTCTGCACTTCCTCGACCGACGGCACATTCCCGCCCACGCGGTGATAAAACTCCACCGGCACCTTGCCGTCGAGCGTAAGCTTCACGTCTTCGAGCATCTGCCCGTTGCTCATCTCCACCACCAAAACTTTCTGCACCTTCGCCGCCGCCTCGCGCAATGCCTGCGCCGGGAACGGCCACAGCGTAATCGGACGGAACAGCCCCGCCCGGAAACCTTCCCGCCGCGCTGACTCCACGGTCGAGCGCAGCACCCGCGACACAATCCCGTAGCCGATCAGCAGCACGTCCGCGTCATCCGCTTCATAAAGTTCCGAGCGCGCTTCCGTCTCCTGCGCCCGCTTGTACTTCGCTTCCAGCTTGTGCTGGTGCGCTTCCAGGTCATTCGGCTCAAGATAAATAGAACTCAGCAGGTTCTTGCGCGTATCTGCTGTGGCGTGCACTGCCCACGGCTTCGGCGGCAATTCCCGTTCGCGATATTCGAGTTCCAGCGGCTCCATCATCTGCCCCACAAACCCATCCGTCAGCACCACCGCCGGATTGCGATACTTGTCCGCCAGATCGAAGGCCAGCATGGTCAGATCGGCCATCTCCTGCACCGACGCCGGCGCCACCACGATGTTGTGATAATTCCCGTGTCCGCCACCCTTGACCGTGGCCGCGTAGTCGCTCTGCTCCGGCGCAATGTTGCCCAACCCGGGCCCGCCGCGCATCACGTCCACAATCACGCACGGCAACTCCGACCCCGCCAGGTACGAAATCCCTTCCTGCATCAGGCTCAACCCGGGCCCAGACGATGCCGACATCACGCGCACGCCCGTCGACGACGCGCCGTACACCATGTTGATGGCGGCCACTTCGCTCTCCGCCTGCAGGAACGTGCCTCCCACCTGCGGCAGATACAGCGCCGCCGCCTCCGCCAGTTCGCTCGCCGGCGTGATCGGATACCCGTAGTACGCGCGGCATCCCGCCAGCACCGCGCCCTTGATCACCGCGACATTGCCCTTACACAGATGCCGCATGCTCCACCTCCTGCCGCGGCGGCGGCACGGCTGGCGCCATCCGCCGGTACACCGTGATCGCTCCCGGCTCCGGACAGCAGTAGAAACAGATTCCGCACGCCGTGCAGTCATTCCCCGTGTAGCGCGCCGGGTGCACCCCCAGCGCGTTCAGTTCCGGAATCAGAAATAAACATTTCGGCGGACAGGACTCCACGCACAGCCCGCACCCTTTGCATTCTTCCTCGTGAATCGCAACACTACCCCGCGCCGCTCCAGCCATATTTCACCTCGTCGCCGCCATGGGCGCGCAACGTGACAACCATTTCGTTTCTTCGCAATACCGGTACAGCTCCTCCCGGAATTTCGGATGCGCAATCTCGATCAGCGCTTTGGCCCGCTCGCGAATCGACTTGCCGTGCAGGTAGGCCACGCCAAACTCCGTCACCACGTAGCGCACCAGCCCGCGCGACGTCACCACGCCCGCACCCGCGGTCAACATCGGCACGATGCGCGACACCGCCCCGCTCTTCGCCGTCGAAGGCAGTGCAATGATCGGCTTCCCGTGCTTGGAATACGAAGCTCCGCGCAGAAAGTCCACCTGCCCCCCGATTCCGCTGTAAAACGTCGCCCCCATCGAGTCGGAACACACTTGCCCGGTCAGGTCTATCTGCAGCGCCGAGTTGATCGCCACCATGTTGTCATTGCGCGCGATGAACGCCGGACTGTTGCAGTACGCCGTCGGGTGGAACTCGAAAATCGGGTTATTGTCCACGAAGCGGAACATCTTCTTCGTCCCCAGCACGAAGCCGAGGATGATCTTGCGCGGCTTGAAGTTCTTGCGCTCCCCGTTGATCACGCCGGCGTCAATCAACGGAATGACGCCGTCGGACACCAGTTCGCTGTGCACGCCCAGGTCCTTGCGGTCCATCAGGAACGGCAGCACCGCGTCCGGAATGCCACCGATCCCGGTTTGCAGCACCGCCCCGTCGTCAATCAGCCCGGCTACGTTCTGGGCGATCTCCCGGTGTATCTCCGAGATTTCCGGCTTGGGCAATTCGCACAACGGCCGCGACGACTCTACGAAGGCGTCAATCCGGCCCACATGAATGAAACTGTCACCGTTGGTGCGCGGCATCTGGTCGTTGACCTGCGCGATCACGTACTTCGCATACCTCGACGCGGTCAGCGTTGTGTCTACGCCAATGCCGAAGCTGCAGAACCCGTGGTGTTCCGGTGGCGACACCTGGATCAGGGCCACATCCAGCGGCATCGCGCCGCTTTCGAACAGGCCTTCCACTTCACTCAGGTAGATCGGGGTATAGTCGGCGCGCCCGTCATTCACGGCTTCACGCACGTTGGCCCCGATGAACATCGCGTTGTGCCGGAAGTGTCCCGCCATCTCCGGCGCCACGTAGTCCGCCCGCCCCAGCGTTAGCAGGTGCACCACTTCCACGTCATGCACAAAAGGCGCTCGCTTGATGAGCGCCTCGACCAGCGTTTCCGGCTCCGCGCAGCCGGGTTGAATGTAGACACGCATGCCGGATTGCACGACTCGCAATGCTTCTTCCGGAGTTTTGACTTTCTTCTTGTAATCCTCTTGCCACGCCACGCTTTATTCCTCCACCCTCACAAACTTTTCCGAACTTTGACCCTAGCGCACGCCCGCAGATTGTCCGGCGTGATGCAGCGCCATCTCTTGCTCATACCCCGCCGCCGCGTAATAAATCGCGCGATCAAAAAACTGATCGAGCAGCTGCAGCATCTCCAACTCCCCAAACACCTCCACCGCCCGGTCCAGTACCGCCTCGCGCTTCAGGAAATCCCAGAGATTCTCTTTCGTCAGGACAATCGCCCACACCAGTTCCTGCAACGGAACGCCCTGACTCGCCCGTACCGCGCCAATCTCGTGATAGCGCTTTTCAATGTCAACTTCGGTTTTGCCCAGCAGCCAATCGCCCAGGTGACGATAGATCTCAAACACGCGCTGCTTGAGCTCGTCGGCCGGAACCGCGGCCAGGTAGGCAGAGGTAAGCCCTGAATGTTGAACCTTATGCAGAAGGCTGGTGGCCAGCGCCTCCGAATGGGTCTCAATCAGGCGGACTAAGCGGTATGCCAGCATCATGGCCGCCTCCTTCGTGCGTGCTCCAAAGTTCAGTGTCGCTCCACTTCAGGTTTACAACTGTGATAGCTGCCACGTCGACATGTGATTGCCGTCACCACGGTAACCAATTGATTTTACGATTGTTAGGGATCGCTGCTGCTGTCACAATTCCCGTCGTGAACGGCGAGGCGGCGGCAATGGGACCTTGTTCGGCGCAAGCAGCTCTAAACTTTATGATCGTTAGGTAGGAATGGTCCTGACGACAAGGATCTTCAATTGCGACTCCGACTCGCAGCCAAAACTAACGGCATCAAGCACCGGTTACTTGTGGAAAGTAGGGTGTGCCCAGTCGGGCTGGTAAGACGGACTCTCACCCAATCCCCGCACGGCGGACCGCGGCGCTGGCAACATCCGCTCCCTCCTTCCCGGGCTGCCCCCAAAAAACCGCCGCGCCGGTTTCCGGAATTTTCGGATCAGTTTCGATCCGCCTTCCGGCCCGGCGCGGTGAACGTAGCGCGCCTTCCTTGGGAGGCCTGACTACTTACGAGAGGAAGAACTCGCGCGCCATTTCGCTCCACTCCTGGTTGGGAACCTGCGCCGTCAGATCGTCGACCGCGACGCCGCCGTCCTGCGCCAGCACTCCCGCCATCGCCGGAATCCGGCGCTGCAACCGCGTCGCCGACTCTTCCATCCACCAGCGAGCCAGATTGCCGTTCAGCAGGTTGCGGAAATTCACCTTCGCGTCCGGCGCCTGCACCTTGAGCAGCCAGCCTTCGCCGTAGCAATCGCGGCGCGCTGCGTCCGGACTGGCCAGCGCCGCATCGTTCACATCCGTCACTGCGCCTTCGATCGGCGAGACCATTTCCACCGAGCTGCCATCGCGGAACACAGTCAGGAACTTCTGTCCCTGGCGAATCCACTGTCCGCGCTTCGGCAGCGTCATGCGCTCGATCTTGCCAATCAGCTTCGACGCGAAATCGTCGAGCCCAATGCGCACCTGCGTCGGACTCTCGCTCAACGCCCAGGTGTGGCCCGGGTGATAACGGAGATTCTCAGGAATCTGGAAGCCAGCCACCAGGCTAGGTGCCAGCCGCGGCACGGGTGCCCGCTTCTCCGTCGCTTGCGAAGCCACCACCACGGGCCTACGGCTGTAGAAGTAATCGATGAGTAAGAAAACCACGAAAGTCAGAAGAACCAGTAGTGCGGTCATAACAGCCTCCCAGCGATTTCGCAGCCCTCAGGCGCGTTCGCCACTTTTCCTAAAGGCACGTGCCGTGCCGAACCACCATGGTCTGATCCACGGCCGGAACGCTCTACGTATGCCCTTGCATCTGAAAGGCTTACAAAGTTCGTATTTTCGCGTTGTGGCATTTCGCCGCAGCACGCCTCAACTCGCGATTGTCGTGATTCGCAACGAGAGAGCGATGCGAATTTCTGCAAGTCCTACCCCTACTGATAGCAACAGCCATCGCATCAATAACTTGCAACAAATCCGATCGCTGCTGATGTTCGCAACACCCCGTGATGCACACCACTACACCGAAACACCGCTTCCCTCCGCATCCCCCTGCGAATTTTCTCAGCCATGCCCGCGTTTCAGAGTTTCTCCGCCCGCGAGAGTTCGCAACAGCTGGGTTCCCGCCGCTCCCAAGAACAAAACCAGCCGGGAAATCATCCCGGCTGGTTCGAAAACGTAACCTAGAAAAAAAGTAACCAGAGCCTACTTCAACGTGCGGATGTGCTTGAGGACCAGCTCGACCTGCTCCTTCGTCAGCTTCCCGTCATACGACGGCATCTTGTTCTTGCCCTTCATAATGATGGTCGTCAGGTCGGCGTCGCTCTGCTTCTGCGCGTCGGCCGAGGTCAGATCTTGCGAGCCCAGCTTCTTGCCCACCGCCGTGCCCTTGCCGTCCGCCCCGTGGCAGAGAGCACACTTCGCCTTGTAGACATCGGCGCCTGTTTCTGCCGGCGCCCATGCCGTGAATACCAGAGCAATGCTGAGTACCGCCAGCGTGACCCTGATCAGCTTCGTCATTCGTTTCCTCCTGGAGATACGAGTGAGCCATGCTCACCCGTCTTCGTATTAGATGCAGTTTCTCGCACTATGAAAGTTCGCTCTGCGCAGCGCTGCCATGTTACACCGCCGGCTCTCTCATGGTGAGCGATTTACGCTTCGTAACCACGCCGGCAGTTGCGGCAGCATCTTCTCCGCGCACTCCGCGGCTGTTCTCAGCGCACTCGGTTTAAGGCTTCTCATTCGCCCGTTCAGCCCCAAACAACAAACCAGCCGGGTTCATAACCGGCTGGTCAAGAAAAACAAATTAGAGTAGAGCCCTACTTCAAGGTACGAATGTATTTTACGACTTCGTCAATCTGTTCTTTTGTGAGCTTGCCATCGTACGCTGGCATCTTGTTCTTGCCCTTCGTAATGATGGTTGTCAGCTCCGCATCAGTCTGCTTCTGCACGTCGGGCGAGGCCAGATCGCGCAGTTTCATAGTCTTGCCCATCGGAGTCTGACCTTTTCCGTCCGCTCCATGACAGACCGCGCATTTCTTATACACATCGGCGCCCGTTTCTGCTGGCGCCCATGCCGTGAATACCAGAGCAATGCTGAGTACTACCAGCGTAACCCTGATCAGGTTCGTCATTCATTTCCTCCTGGGGATTTGCGAGTGAGCATGCTCACCCGTTCATTAGCTTGGATGCAACTTCTCTACCACCACGAAAGTGCCTCTATGTGCCTGCACTGTAAGGAAATGTTACACCTGCGTTCACCTCTCCTTCGAGGGATTTTGCGAGTATTAACGCGCTCCTCGTGCGATATCCCGCAGTCACAACCACCACGCGCCCGCCCGTTGCGCCCGGCTAGCCATTCTAACTGCCTGAAAGCAAATGCCGTCTCGCCCTTTACATTAAGCAACGCATCTTTGGCAGCGGGGATGCCCATGCAATAGGGAGGCTTTCCCGCTTTGGAACCCGCGCTGCTCGTCATCGGCCTGAACCACCACACCGCGCCCGCAGACATACGCGCCCGCTTCGCCCTGGACGCGACGCAGCGTGCCGCCGCCCTGCGCGATCTATCGCAATCTGATGGTGTGGAAGAAGTTCTCATCCTTAGCACCGAGAACCATACCGAGTTCCTGCTCTGGGCCAGTGACCCTGCCCTCGCAGCCAGTTCCGTTTTGCAATTGCTCAGCCAGCACTACGAACTCAGGCTCTGCGAGTGGCGTCATTTCTTCCGGTTGCTCCACGAAGAGGCCCTGGCCCATTTCTTTCGGGTGGCGTCGGGCCTCGACTCGCCCGGTAACGCCGCACAATCTCCGCAGATCGCAGAAGCGTGGAACGAAGCCCGCGAAGCCGGAGCCGCCGGATCTTATCTCGAAGTTGTCGTGCAGCAGGCACTCGCCGTCGCCGCTCACGTGCATGAAGGCACTCCCGCTGCGCTGGCCACGGCAGCCGCATCCGAGTCAGGCGCAGCCGTCAGTCCTCGCGCCGCCCAGAACCTCATCGCAGCGGAAGCGCGCGCTTGCCATCGCGATCTTGAGACCCGGCATCTCGTTCCCGCCATCGCGTCTCTACGCAATCGCCTGGAGGAAATCTGCCGGAAAGAGATCGACAGCTTCGGACAGGATGCGGGCCCGTTTCCGCATGAGCAACGCGAACTGCTGACCGCCTTCGCCCCGCGCATCGCGCAGAAAATTGCCGGCTCGCTGGCGCGGGAGTTCAAAGGCATTCCCAGCGCCGCCGCACACGCCGAAGAAAAGGTCGCTTCCGCGGCCACGAAAAACCGCGCGTCCTGATTCAGAAAAGTGTCGTGAGGTGAGGTCCATTGCGCTGCCCTTCATACCCTCACTTCTTTCGGCAGCGCAAAATGGGGGAAGGCCGCCGCAAGCGCCTTCCCCTTCACTCTTTGGTTTCGATTTTGCTGGGTGCTATTTTTTCTAGCCCCTCAGTTCTCGCCGTTAATGGCGATTGCGGTCGCTTCTCCCGCCGGCGTGCTGGAGTTGCCCCAGACCACCGAGTTGCCCCAGACCACGCTGTAGCCGCTCAGCGACCTGTTGCCCCAAACCACCGATCCGCCCCAGAGCACGGACTGGCCGTTGACGTTGGTGCCCCATAGAACCGAGTTGCCCCAAACCACGGAGCTGCCCCACATCACCGACCCGCCCCAGATCACCGAGGAACCGTTCACCAGGACAATGTTTCCGCTTTTGTCTTTCGCCACGGTCGGAGACAAGGCGCTGCCCGCCGTGGTGGGAGCGAGGTCAGTGTTCGACAATGCCGCTTGGATATCCAGGTACCCGGCGCCGACGGTGAAGATGTCAGCCTGGCTGCTGTAGGTTTTCCCCGTAACCGGATCGGTGGCGGTGCTGTAGAGAACAAGATTCTTGTAAGCGGTCTTCATCAACCGCGCCTTCACCTGGTCGGGCGTCAGAGTGGGGTGTTGCTGGAGTAAGAGGGCGGCGGCTCCGCTCACAACGGGCGTGGCCATGCTGGTGCCGCTGAGCCGGTAGTACCAGGTATCGAGCCCGGGCCAGGCCACGGGATCGTAATAGGTGCTAAGGATATGAGTGGACACATAGTTGTCCCAGAGGCCCACTCCGCTATCGTAGGACGCGGGGGTCGCCAGCGAAACAATTTGGTTGCCGGGCGCGACCAGGTCGGGCTTAACCACGTGATCGTAAAGTGTGGGGCCCTTGGAACTGTAGCTGGCGATCACGTCATCGGCTCGGGTCGGGGTGCCCTTCATGTTCATGGCCCCTACCGTAATCACATAGGGATCGTTGCCCGGGGCAGTGATGGTGCCGTATCCGCTGGTGTTGGCCGTATTGTTGCGCCCTTCGTTACCCGCAGCCACCACCACCACGATGCCGGCCTTCCATGCCTGTTCTACTGCCTGATCCAATGGGTCGAGCGTGTAGCTTTCATACACCGGGCGGCCCAGCGAGAGATTGATCACCCGGATGTTGTATTGTGACTTCAGCGCGATGGCTTTTTGAATCGCCGCGATCACGGTGCTGTCGGTCCCGCTGCCGTCGGCCTTCAGAGCGCGCAAATTGATGAGGGTGACTCCCGGCGCGATGCCCTGGAGATTGCGGCCCCCGGTGTAGCCGGCGCCGGAGTAGCCAAGGACGGTGACAGAGGATTGGGCGCCGATGATTCCGGCCACGTGCGTGCCATGGCCATAGGGATCATATATATTCGAGGAATTGGTGTCGCCCGTGAAGTCCTGGCTGTAGACCACCCGCAGGGTGCCGTTAGGGAGGGGGCCAGTCAGAAAAGCGCTATGCGACGCGATGCCGCTGTCGATCACGGCCACGCCGACGCCGGCCCCGGTGTAGCCGGAACTCCAGGCGGCGGAAGCATTCACTGCGGCGGCCGTCAGGTCAAGCGACCCTTTCACCGGGCGATCGGGCGAGATGTAGGCGACGTCCGGATCCGCCGCCAGATCCGCCAGCGCCGAGGCGGGCAGCGAGTAAGCGCCACCCTTCAACAGGCCAAGCTCGTGTTTGAGCTTTCCGCCCCGGTTGAACACCTTCTGATGGTGCCTCGCAGTCGGCGCCTGCGTGAACTGTACGATCACGTCGACCTGATCCGAAGAGCTCTTCCCCTCCAGGTCCTTGGCCATCTTGCCTGAGCCCGCAAAGGACACGCTGGCGGTCAGGATCACCGCGCACACGATCAGGAATATCTTTCCCCAGGTGGTGATGCGGCATTGGTTGCGGTTCATCTTTATTTTCCCTCTGCTCTCGTTTCAGCACTCTGAATCGTGGCGCCATAAAGGCACGCACGTTTCGACAGCCTTCTAACGTGCACGTCTCGCACCAAAACATTCCGTTTGTAAGTTGTTGATTGCCCGTGCCTGGGAGAGTCAACCTAGCGACGAATTAGGACAGGTTGTCCCAGGCTGCGCCACTTGGGACGACTCGTGGCTCCCCGGCCGTAACTGTCGCTCTGATTACCGGGGGAATGATGGAGGCCCCTGCTTGCCGGATGCGGCTTCTAGGTCCGCATGTTCGATAAACGAAAGTTGAGGAGTGGTTCCTCAGTTGTCGCCAGCGGAAAGGAACAAAGTCGCGCTCTCATCGCACGCGTGGCTCGTCCGTAGACTGAAGAGTCTCACCGCCAACGAGCGTGGGTGCCACTCCCAGAAGAGGGCCGAATCGCCCCCCCTGCACTTCGAGGAACCTTACGGATGACAGGCAGCACCCAGAGCCCGCTGGCACAGCGCGCCGCACGGTTACTGACGTAATGAAGAGAATGTGACGAAGATCACCGTGGGTTCCAGCCGATGGTGCGACCCTGATCTGAAACGCGACGGGTGCGAATGAGAGGTGTTATGCAGCAACCACACCGAGCAGTACTGCGATTCTTCTTCGACCTTCCTGTCCTAGTTTTGTTCCTAGTTTTGTTTCCAGCGACACTGTTGGGTCAGGATGCGCCCGTGTCGGGGCGACACATCAGCGTGGCTCACGACTGGAGCCACCGGCACGTCGCCTTTAGTTCAACCTCTTCGTTCCCTGTCGCGATGCAGATTCAAAACGATCATCGCTTCTGGCAACAGTGGGTGCGGCACCACGCGGCATTGTTTCAGCGAGGGGCGATTCCTGCGGTCGAAGAGGCGGACGATCACGAACGCGACCGCCGCCAGGATTTTCCTCTGCCCGTTCGCCGCCCTCGCCCGCGGCGCGTTGACTGGAGCGTGTCCTTGGGTCATGGCGGCAGCTCGCTCGCTCCCGCCACGTTCCCAGCGACCTACCAGTTCGACATTAACGCAGGACCTAACTGCACCGGCGATTTCGTCGTGTTCGCCTTGAGTATCAACGGGGCAGGCAACCAGGCAAGCATCGTCGGCTATAACAATCTGTACACTGAGCCCGGAGGGACGGGATTCTGTGCAGGTACCGGACCCACAGTAAAATGGGCCTACAACGCCGGTAGCCAAATTACTACCTCGCCGGTGCTTTCGCTTGACGGCACCAAGGTGGCCTGGGTAACAAGCGCGAATCCCCCTATTCTTCATGTACTCACGCTCGGCACTACCGGCAGCAATGGCACAAGCGTTACTACCCCTGCAGTTCCCGGCACCGGCAACAACGCTGTCGATACAACGATCACGTACGGTACGAAGGGCAACACGCGCTCCTCGGTCTTCGTCGATTATACGAACGACGTAGCCTACGTAGGAGCCGACGACGGCAACCTCTACAAGTTCACTGGCCTCTTCAAGGGCACCCCAACCTTAGTCAACGGCGGGGGCTGGCCGGTGACGATCAGCAGCAATGTCATCCTGACGTCGCCGACTTTTGACTCGGTCACGAAGAACATCTTCGTCGCCGGCGGGGCTGGCAAGCTTTACTACGTGCGCGAGGTCGGAAGCACCAACGGGACTTGCGGTTCGGGGTCCCCGCCTTGTCTGGGCTCTACCAGCGTCACGGTATCGAACGGGCATGCCGTCTTGGAGGGGCCCATCGTGGATTCCACCACGGGCCGAGTGTTCGCGGAAGCGGGCGACAACGGTGCTGGGAACGCGGCGCTGGTGCAGGCGGATACGGCTCTTTCCGCACCGAGCGTCGTCACCGTGCTGCTGGGAAAAAATGGGGGGCAGAGCCTCTACTCGGGGGCATTCGACAACAATTACTTCACCAGCGTCAGCACCGGCTTCTTGTACGTCTGTGGGAAAACTCCGTCGAACGAGAACCCAACGTTATACCGCATCGGTTTCAATAGCTCGGGCGTACTCAATTCGACGACGGACGGTTCATCGCTCGTTCTGGCAACCGGCAACACTTCGTGTTCCCCGCTCTCCGAAATCTTCAACTCCTCGACAAGCAAGGACTGGCTTTTCCTGAGTGTGGCGAACAATTGCGCCGGCAGCGGCGGGGGCAATGGCGGGTGCATCATGTCATTTGACATCACGAGCGGGTTCCCCAGCGCTTCGTCCCAAGCCAGAGCTGAGACCAGCGGTACGAGCGGCATCGTCATTGACAACGTCAGCACAGCAGCTCAGGCCTCCAGCATCTACTTCACTAACTTGAACAATGCTACCTGCGGAGACGGCGTCGGCGGCGGTGGGTGCGCCGTGAAGCTGACACAAAGTGGTTTGCAATGAGTAGTGACCCATCCAACGACCGGTGGGCGGGCGGCTCCCGCCCTGAGCGGTAGTCTCCGAGTGTGATCCTTGCAGCAAACCATAAAGAGGCCGCCACCCTGAGGTCGCAGCCCTTCCTATCAGGCGCTCATTCACGTTCATCCGCACGAATCGCAGGAAACGTTTTGTTTTATTTCTTGAACAGCCGATCAAACGCCGCCCGCGCGTCATTCACTGGGCCGGTCGTCGCGCCGCGCAGCGTCGTTTCTTTTTCCAGCTTCATCCGCAGCGCGAAGAATGTGCAGTCGTTTTTGTCGGTCTTGTCGGGAATGTTGGCGGGGATGGGCTGGGCGCACTCGAAGCGCGC
>Ga0075014_100000061_pt1 | contig 37873 bp, 27 predicted proteins | sample AleBraG_ABR_2014_FD_71472 | JGI IMG/M metagenome (GOLD analysis project Ga0075014, IMG submission 71472) | Freshwater sediment microbial communities in response to fracking from Pennsylvania, USA - Alex Branch Run_MetaG_ABR_2014 | ecosystem: Environmental > Aquatic > Freshwater > Creek >... | reverse complement strand
CCAAAAATGGTACATACCAACAAAAGTATCTGGATAGAGTTTTTCGAATTCGCACCATTTATACAAATCACTTAACGCGTCCCTATAAGGAAATAATCTTGAAAAACTTTCAAAAATTTGTGGTGCTACGGCATCCATCGTTAAAAAATTTAAACCAACTTTCTTCAATAATTCGGCAATCTTATCTAAAGTAAAACGGTGTTCTTGTACATGAAACAGTAAATCGCGTGCACCACTTAACGCATATAAATCTTGGCTACCTCTTAACACATAAAGCGGCGATTCTTGCTCTGCCTGTAATATTTTTTGGCGGAAATAGCGAATACTATCCGCATTAATATCAAGACCCTCCTCCATAATGACTTGCCTTGCATGAACAATGCTACGGCGCGCCTGTTCACTATAAAGTGCAATTCTCATAAAGCCACCTGGCTTCAATACGTTATACAAAGACTGCAAACCCAATTCTGGATTGTCCATATGATGTAAAACCCCCGTGGAAGTTATCACATCAAATTTTTTATTTAGTTTATCGATATGAAGAATATCGCCCTGCAAAAATTCAATCGTATTTATTGCAATTTTATTGGCCATTCGCCGTGCAAAAGCCAGACTATGTAAACTTAAATCTATTGCCGTTATTTCGAGTGTTGAATCCATTCGAGCCAATTCAATAGGTTCAAAACCTGTGCCGCAACCCGCCACTAACAGCTGTAAATTATCAGCTAAAGCAGTATGTTTATCGATATTGGGTAATTGCATAAGCCTGCGTGCCATTGCTGATGCTTTAGGCGCAGGTGATGAGCGCCAACGCGGATATGGGCTTTGCTCATATTGAATGCGCACTTTTTGCGAAACTTCCCCATGCGCATCAGAAAAAGATTTAATAAAACTGCATAAGCGCTGCTCTTCTTGAATATCCGCAATTGTGATACTTAACAAATCTGCTATTTCTTGATACTGATCAGTCATTAACTCAAGTGATGCAATTGACACCTGCAAATCCGTTAACTGTTGATACATTGCAATCAGTAGCAAGGCTTTAAACGTTTCTTGTGGCGTAATTGTCTTATTAAGGCTGGATACTAACTTAACGAGAATATTTTTTTCGTGCTCGTCTGTACTATAAACATATTCATTTGCAAAGCACTGCAAGCCAAATGCAGCAATTAGCTTAATTAATGTATGGGGAATGTCAGGCGTACTTTGTAACTGCAATAGCAATGTGCGGCGAACACGCACAAATTGCTCTTCAAGGTGAGCATTGACATTGATTGATTTCGCCAAAAATGCCAAACATAAGTTGTCCGTAGAAAGTTTTTGAATAAATTGATGTAAACTCGACTCAGAATTCAGCGGCGCTACGTCTAGTTGATATTTAAATACCAAGTGCTGAGCCACTAAATGAGCGAGTGTTTGGTGATCAAGATCATCCGCCGCATAACAGATTTGAAAATCACGATCTAATTCTTGGTTGTAACCGTCTAACACCAAGTGCCGCAATAAAAAGGCAAGATGTTGTTGCGCTTGCTTTAATTGAGGTTCTATTGCTAACGCAAAACGTAATGCTTGCAACGCAGCGCGCATTCGCCCCAAATTTGTTAGCAAGATTCCAGCTTCTAAATAGGCCTGTGTACAATGTGGGTCGAACTCTACTATCGACGAGTAGATATTTAGGGCCGCATCGTACAAACCCTTAGCGCTAAACTCACGAGCCTCTGCTAATCGCTCGCGTACGGTTTTTATTGTCCCATTCATAGAGGGTTACCTTATTTTTCACCCTCGACCTTATGCCATTTTTTTGAAGTCAATTTTTTCTGCCGGACAATGTTCACGTAAAAATTCGTCGTGAGAAGGCAGTTTTTTTACAACATTTTTTAGTAATTCAGCTGCATTCACTAATAATGTTTCCAATTCGCCCTCATGTAAATTATCTATTTGAGGACTATATTTACGCGGGCGAATGCCCATACCTTCAAAAACAGAATACCAACTATCATCCCTAAAGAGTTCGTCTACACCTTCACGCAATGCGCCATGTGCTCTGAATAAGTCGATACGTTCCTTAAGCGACTGTGGTAATTCCATATTTTTGCACCAACGCCAAAAAGGTGTGTCTTCGCGCTCAGTGGTGCAATAGTGTAATACGATAAAATCGCGAATCTCTTCATAATCTGCGGTCATTCGACGATTGTATTCTTTAATTAATGCAGGCTCACACTCTTGATCGGGAAAGAATCGTAAAAAATAATCCATGCCGCGCACAATTAAATGAATTGCCGTAGATTCTAATGGCTCAATAAAACCGGACGCTAAACCGATGGCTAAACAATTATTTTTCCATACGTCATGCCTTACGCCGGTGACAAATGGAATAACTCGTGGCTCATTTAACATTTCACCATCAAGCATGCTTAATAAGGTTGCTTTGGCTTCTTCATCGCTGCAAAACTTACTGGAGTATACATAACCATTGCCGGTTCTATGCTGGAGGGGAATACGCCAAGTCCAACCATGCTTCTGTGCTGTTGCACGGGTGAAGGGTACTGTTTCACCTTTATTTTCAGTTTGTACAGCAATGGCTCTATCACAAGGCAAATAATTCGACCAATCGTGATAACCAACACCTAAGGTTTTTTCAATAAGCAATGCTCTAAAGCCCGTGCAATCTATAAAAAATTGTCCGTTAATGTGTTGTCCATTCTTAAGTAATATTTTTTCAATAAATCCACGCTGGTTTTTGATCACATCGGTAACCATGCCTTCGGTGCGTTTAACACCGCGAGCTTCAGCATAAGCTCTAAAATAGCTTGCCGCTAATTTTGCATCTAAGTGCAATGCATAGCTGGCATTGGCTACTGGCGTTTGAGGCACCATATTGGGAAGATAAAATTTTCGCTCATTTGCCATAACATTGGCAGGCGAAAAATCTTGATAGCCAAGTGAAAAACCATTGAGTTTTAATTTAAGCCAGCACTGATAGAATTCGTATAACTTAACATGTGCACCCACCGTTCCGAATGGATGAAAATAACTTTCATTCTGTTGTTTCCAATTGGCGAAGTTAATACCTAATTTAAAACTTGCTTGAGTGTGTTTGATAAATTCCTGCTCATCAATGCCCAAGACTTTCAACAATGCGATAAAGGGTGGGATAGTGGACTCGCCAACTCCAATGGTGCCTATTTCATCAGACTCTACCAGTTCAATCTGACAAATATCTTTACTTATTTTATTGGATAGAACTGCAGCCGCAATCCAACCTGCAGTACCACCGCCAACAATAACTATTTTATTAAGAGGTTTCATCGCTTCACTCTATTTATCAAGGGCGCAGTATTGCGCGATAAACTCACTGTGGGACATAGAATCATTCACTAGGTGTGTAATTGAATTTTTCATGTCAAAAAAACTTTTTACAAGATAGTCTTGATTATACGTATCTACGGCTAAATCATAAGTTTCAGGTAAATAGTTATAACCCGTGTAAATTGCTAACCAACTCGATGGATGAAACATTTCCCAACGAAAGCGTACAAAATGTCCGCGACGTTTAAACAGATCCATCTTTTGCTCTAAGGTTTCTGGAATTTTCATATTTTGGCAATAGCGCCAAAACTCTGAGTCAGTACGCCGTGTTAATTTATAATGCAGAATTACGAAATCACGAACACGCTCATATTCACGCGCTGTCATATCATTAAATTCATCCATCAACGCTGGATCAAAACCTTTATCAGGAAACAACATTTTTATTTTTTCAATGGCTGTTTCAATCAATGCAATGCTGGTGCTTTCAAGTGGCTCGAGAAAGCCTGAGGATAGACCGACTGCAATACAATTTTTATTCCACGCCTTTTTACGCCGACCAGGAACAAAGGATATTTTTCGAGGTTCATTTAATAATTTTTCAGAAATACTGTTAATGAGAATAGCGTGTGCTTCGTCATCATTTGTAAACTGACTTGAATACACATGTCCATTTCCTGTTCTGTGTTGTAGTGGAATTTGCCATTGCCAGCCTGCTTTTTTGGCTGTTACTTTAGTGTAGGGCGTGGACTCAGCAACGGCCACACTTTGAACGGCATAAGCATTGTCACAAAGCAACCATTGGCTCCAATTTTCATAACCGGTTTGAAGTGTTTCTTCAATAAGTAAGCCACGAAATCCTGAACAATCGATAAATAAGTCGCCGCGAATAACTTCTCCTGACGCCAAACCTAGCGACTCAATATATCCATCTTCTTCACGTAAATTAACTTGCGCTATTTTTGCGTCAATTTTTGTCGTGCCATGTGCTAGTGCGAATTTGGCAAGATGCGCCGCAAATAATCCTGCATCGAAATGTAGTGCCCAATCAAATACCGAAAGCGTTGACGGAGGATTAGGTGTAGGTATATTAAATTTTTTATGTTTGGCTAGGCTGACGCCCAACGAATAATTGCCAATATCATCAACAAGATTTTGATTTTTTAATTTTAGCCAAAAATGGTGAAAGCCAATTCCTCGAACATCTTGACCAAACATTCCAAATGGGTGAATAAATGATGCGCCTTGTTGATACCAATCATTAAACTGTATGCCGAGTTTGCACGTGGCATGTGTGGCACGCATCACATCAAGGTCATTCATGCCGAGGTCATAGTAAAAACGGCGAATAGTAGGGATAGTGGCTTCACCCACGCCAACAGATCCAATCGCTGACGACTCAATTAACGTGATCTTAACGAGATGTTTAAAATGTTGTTGTAAACTCGCTGCAGTCATCCAACCTGCAGTTCCGCCACCTACGATAACGATGGATTGGATGGCATTGTTTTGCATAACCATTATCTTTTTTGTTTTTGTTCAAGGTAATAATAAAAGCCGCTGTGAAGAAGTATTTACTTCTGCGCCAGCGGCTCCTTTTAGCAGTACCTACGTCAGGTAGATATTAGAACTTAGCACGAACTCCGAGAGTGTAACGAGCTTCAAATTCGTTAACTTTCGCAAATTGTGATTGACCTTTAGAGAAATCAATACGTGTTTCTTCTCTTTCGTTAGTCAAGTTCGATCCATCCAATGTTACCGTAACGTTTTCCAACACTTCATAGCTTACGCTAGCGTCTACATAGCCCGCTGGTTGTGTGAAGTATTTTGGACCACCTACACCAATGTCACCGGCGTAACGTTCACTTCTGTAGTTATAAGCCAGACGTGCTTGGAATTTATCGTCTTGATACCATCCCACTACGTTGTAAGATGTTTTAGAGTTGTCATAGAAGGGTAAATCATTACCACTCATGTCTTTCTCGTTACTCTTACTTGGCGCATAAGTGAAGTTCACATCACTACCAAAGTTTTTCAGGAAGCCATCGGTAATATCACCAAAGGCAAACTTGCCACCCACTTCAAAGCCGGTGATTGATCCACCTTTACCTTGAATTGGCAAACTAACGTTCACAGTGCGGCGAATCACACCATCCGCATCTGGGAAGCGACCTGTTGTGGTACCACCGGCTACGAAGCTGCTGATATCAATTTTGTATGCCGCGATATCCAACATACTACCTTTGCCCAAGTAGTATTCTGCTGACAGGTCGTAGTTCTCGGCACGCCATGGGTTCAGGTTGGGGTTACCACCTGCACTCGCACCGGTTACGGTACGAATACCCAGTTTCAAGTCGTCCGCCGTGCTAACCGTTAAACCACCACCGTATGAGCCCAAATCTAACGGAGTCATTGTTTTAGTTGCTGCAAAGCGAACTTTAAACTCGTCAGAAATATTCGCGGCCACGTTCAATGCTGGCAACACGTCGTTGTAAGTGCGATCAGTTAAGGTATCGCCTACATCAGATTGAGTGTCACCGTAGCTGATGGTTGGACCGGTCACATTTTGTTTGGTGGTGATAGTGGTTTGGATAATTTTCGCGCCCAAACTACCGGTGAACATACCAGACTCAAAATAAGCAACAGAGTAAGCACTCAGCTCATCCAAACTAACTTGGAAAGAGTTTCCTGGTCTAATTTGTTTGTAAGCATTGCCAAAGGTCTTAGCCAAGAAGCTTTGCATATCATCAAACGCATGTGGATCTGCTACCCAAACACCCGGCAGACCTGAAGTGACTTTACCGAAGTTAGTTACGAAAATAGCTTTTTGGTACTGGTCAATACGCGTTGGTGGTTCAGCGGTATAACCTTGGAATACCGTAGCTGGTTGGCCTGGTTTACCGGCCAAGGGGTTAGGTACCATTTCACCCGCTTGACAGCCTGGTTGATTCAACACTACGTCAATCGCTTTCCATTGAACGCCGCAACCGGCTGGGTTGGTTGCACTGCCTGTGTACAAATCAGAGAAATATTTGAAGTCCAAGTGATCAACATGGCGTGCACTGGTTCTCACACCGGCTTCAATTGCGGTAATAAATCCACCTACCTTCTCATCAAACTTGTACTTGCCTGTTGCGCTAAATACGTTCATTGAAGCGGTTGAGTCGTTACCACCACCATCGTATGCGCCTACGGAATAACTTGAGAGGTTAGCCATGTAGTCACGCAAGGTTTTGCCGGCACCTAAGCCTCCAGCGATTGGGGTATCAAAACCGCCCCACACTGGATGGTCACCACCAACGTTGTAGGTCAGTTGTGGATTTTGGCCATAACCCAATGGATTAGGATCAATATAACGACCACCCTTATCACCGACGATAGTTCCCACGATTTGGTTGGGGAATTTTGCAGCTACGGAAGCAGGGTAGAAGTTGGGCAAGTAGGTTGCCGCACTGGTGTCCTGACCAAACCAAGAATCTTGCCCCACGATACCTAACTGATTGCGCCATAATTGCTTGGTGTTTTGATCTTTCCAGTTACTCAAATCACCCTGCACGGAACCTGTTGAGAAATGGTTTACAGCAGTGCCATGAATTGCTCTTACACTTGAAGTGAAGTTGCCACCATTGTCATAATCGAGTTGCAAATTGACGTTGTTCGATTGGCTGTTTACGGTATCGTCAACTGCAAACGAGTTAGTCCACAAATCATTCACGTTGTACTGTTGGACAGAGGCCCAAGGACGTGCATCCGTTGAACCAGGAGCTGCTTTGGGGTCTATAGCACCCGTGTTGGTAAACTTGGTTGCTGTCATCCAGTCAGTAGTAAACCAACGGTTACCAATGTTCAGACCCATTTTGCGGTCATGGGATTCTAACTTGGTGTAGAAATCTTCCGCCAAGAATTTAAAGCCTTCGCCCAAATCCGCTTGGAAAGCAGCATTCAGTGAGTTTCTTTGACGCTCAACAACTTCATTAAAGCTGTTATAACCATTGGCCTGTACGTAATTGTACCCAGAGCCGTTATTGCCGCCCCACGAGTTATCTTTTTCCCAACCACCGTCTACACCTGAATAGTTGTTACCCAGATTCGACTTGCTGGTTACGCCGGACAGCATTACACCAACGTTATCACCACGCCAGTTAACCAAACCGTTTACTGATGGATCCGTTTGTTTGGTGTAGCTACCAGTTGATACATCAACGCCAACAGCTGCTGTGTAACCAGGAGCCATATCAAATGGACGACGAGTTTTTAAATCAATAGTCCCTGTCACACCCGATAACGCATTGTGAAGATCTTCTGATTTAAATACGTTTACGCCTTTCATCAATTGTGAAGGAATATCACCCAAGTTAGGCTGTGCACCGGTTAAGTTACCGGCGGTAAGGTATTGTTCACCGTTTAATAAGGTAACCACTTGTGGCAAACCACGTACGTTGGCGGTTGTGCCTTCACCCGCGCTACGCTGAACTTGAACACCGGCGATACGTTGCAATGAATCTGCAATTGTAACGTCTGGTAACTTGCCGATGTCTTCAGCTGAAATACCGTCAACGATACTTGTTGCTTCTCTTTTGGTATTAATAGCGCTTTCTTGTGCGCCCTTGATACCGGTAACAACTACTTCGTCAACAGATTCATTTTGTTGCGCAAATACAACACTCGTAAAGCCGGCTGCAATTGAAGCAATCGCTGTGGCGATAATTTTCTTTTTAAAGCTTACTGTTTTTTGCATGGAGTTATTCCTCGAACCGTTATTGTTATCGTAACTTGCCTATTGAAGCTGCTCTCCCTTGGATTGCTGCATCCCCTAGCCAGTTACCACACTGGTCTTGTCTTATTCGGTCAAAAATTTTCCTTCAACCGCGACTTATACTCACAAGTTCAAGGCTCGCAATCGTCCCACTAATCATTCCTCTCCCAACATGGGAAGTTCACTTAAAATCTTTTTAAATGGGAACAAATAAAGCTATTTAAAAACAGTTAGTTACACTACTTTTCCTGTGTTTTTTCCACATTCTGTTTCATCGTTGTTCCCATTTTTGTTCACGTTCGTTTAAACAAAATGGGATTTACCAGAACCTTATTTTTTATTTTGGGATTGAGAGGCGAACTAAAACTTTCAAACTCGAATTTGAGTCATAAAGACTATTTGCAGTTTGAAAAACTATAAAAATAGAAAAATATTTTTGCGAGAAGCCAGCGAAAACGAATTATTAATTCGCACATGGGAACATATAAATTTAACTGATAAATAAGACATGAAAAAACAAAACCCAAGGCGTTATGCGTTGGGTTTTGTTTTAATGTGGTGTTAATTGAAAAAGCATCCCTGCACAATTTCCCTCGCAATATTAATTTGCCTCTCGATAAATTACCAAGTCACTTGAGCCCACACCGTGTCCACTGCACCCACAGCTTGACCAATGGTGTAAGAGTATTTCACTGCAGCACCGACCGGAATTCCCGTGAGGATGTAGGTATTGGAGTTATCCGCATTGTGCGTCATGCGGATATTTTGTTGCGCTCCCCCATTGATGGTGTAGTGGATATCCACCCATGGAGCGTTATTCGCATAAAACTGCACACTGGTACTACTCAGAATGGTATAGCCATTCCCCGAAGCCGATGAGCTTGCGGAACTGCTCGCCACAGAACTAGCGACCGAACTTGCAGCTGAAGATACAGCGCTGCTCGATGCACTACCCGTCATAGTAAACTGAGTCCATGCGGTATCTGTCGCACCACCAGCTGCCAAGCCAACTGTAAAAAAGTAATTCACAGATGCACCGGTGGGTATGCCGGTCACCGTATAGGTATTGGAGTTATCGGCATTGTGGGTCATACGAATATTTTGCTGAGCACCGCCGTTGATGGTGTAGTGAATATCCACCCAAGGGGCGTTATTTGCATAAAATTGCACGCTGGAGCTACTCAGAATCGTGTAGCCATTACCCGTTGTCGATGAAGCACTGGAGCTGGCCTTACTGCTAGACGCCAAACTGCTACTCGCCACCGACGAACTGGCTAGACTGGATGATGAACTGCTGGAGCTACCGCACGATGTGGTAGTAGGCGCTGCATCCACAGGGTCTCCGCTATGTTTAATGCGGAAGCTATTGCCGGGCACTGCCAACTTCATACCATCTGAGAAGCTCACGTATTGAGGTGCGCAGTTGAAATTGTAGGCTAGATAAGTCATTACGCCGCTATTGCTAAATGCAACCGCTGATGGGCTGTTAGCAGTTAACGAACCCGTACCCGTGGCCAGCGCGCCCAGTTGTTTCAAGGTGTAAATCCATTGATAGGTGTGTGCTTTGGTCTCGCCTTCTTCCGGTGTGTAGTTAAAACCGTAGCTGAGCATATCGTTCACGGCCGCCTGGCCATTGGTCATGGACCAAATATTCCACCAGACATCGCGCCATTGACCATCGGGCAGACCTGAAGGTTTGCCATTGCTGGACTCTGTCATACCCAGGGTGAAATAGTTGGCAAGGTAATCCGCGTGTTGACCGATATGGAACACCAGTGGGCTGAGTGGCAAGCCTTGAATACCCAAGATATGCGCATAAGCGCCACTAAACCATGTGCCAAATACATGGCCATTGCCCCAAATAATGGAGGTGGTCATTTTGGGATAAGCACTATCGAAGTTATCGTAATCACCCCCAAGGGCGCGATAACGGTCGTAGTTATTCCAGTATTCCCAGTAAGCCGCCGTGGATGAAGCATGCAGATACATACCACGCTCCAGAATACTGGTATTGCCGGTAATTTGCCCGTAGAGAATCATAGCGCCGTAGGCATTGGCTGCTTCGGAGGTGGACTCATTGTTGTTGCCTAACACAAAGTTAGCGTGACCAGAGGCCCAAGAGAAGCCATAGGCCGGATCAAAGTAGCGCAAGTAAGGGAACATGGCATCATCGCGGCCGGCAGCATAATCGCGAATCAGCAACTCCACCATAGGGCCATAATTGCTGGCGCTACACCAACTGGCGTCAACGCGACAAATTTCAGCGGCAGCACGTACAAAGTAGCCATAGTGGAAATGGTGATCATTCAGCTGCTGCTGCGCACCGAAGGACTCATCAAAACCAAGCAAGGTGCTCCAATTGCTGTCATAAGCAAAGTATTTGGTGGTGTCCAAACTGCCGTTAGTGTTGGCGTGGAACCAATCTTGTAACTCAGCTTTCAGCCAATTCACCAGTTGGTCCGCTTCCGTTGTCATACCAATACCACGGGCGATGGCCGCTAGTTCTGCTACTTTGCCGTAGTTTTTGCCGGCCCAGTAAGTATCTGTCGCGGTATTCCAATTGGCCGAACCTTGGTTGATAAACTCAGTAACAAAGGCTTTAAGCTGGGTAAGGTTGTAATCGCCAATACCCGCGGGCAAGGTTGGTAAAACACCTACATAGGGTATGCTGTAGCTAAAACCGCTAGTGGTGGCGAATTTGGTCACGCCACGTGCGCTGCGAATTTTATAACTGGTCACTGCCTGCGCTGAATTTTTCCAATGTAAAGGTAACATGCCCACCATAGTGGTTACGGGCGCGCCGTTAAATTGATATTGGTGGGAAACCGTTACTTTGTTGGTCGTGCGATCCACAGCGTAGTTAATGCTCACCTTATCCACACGTTGAGTGGCATATTGGGCGAAGCTGCTGATCATGGCTGCATCGGGCGTACCCGCAATTTGTGGCAATAAGGTGATAGTCAGGCGTTTGGTGCTGTTGGTTACACCAATCGCGGCAGAATTGACATTAGTAAAAGTGGTTGCATCGTGACCGGTGATCAAGAAATTGGCGCGGTCACCTGCCACATCGGTCCAAATCCCCAAACTATTGCCATTTTGGTAAAACACACCTTTTTCACCGCTGTCAGCAGCCTTGGTACGTATCACCAAATCACCTTGCAAGGCGGTAAAGTAAGCATAGGGTGAGCCATGAACAAAGGTCGCTTCCATAACCGGGGTGCCTGCACTTTGCCATTGCACAGTTACAGAACCGTCACTGTAATCTTTCAGATAGGCGTCCATATTGGCGTAAGCCGTATTGCCTACGGCCAAGCCATCAAAAACCTCACTAAAAGGATCGGGAATAGAATACTGGGTGTTAGTCGCACTGGAGCGCAATCCACCCGGAATACTTAACACTCGTGCACCGCGATCAGTAATACGAGCTGTCATGGGATCCGGCGTAATGTAAGCAGCGTCTGTGGACGCGCCCACTTTCATCTCACCCAAGAAAGAAATAGAGCCCCACCAACGATGCGTCATGGTTGGCTTAGTGGTAGCCGGAGCCACTTTCTGGGGATAAATGGGGGTTGGTGTACCAATGGGATTGCAACTGCTGACACCGGGTTTAACAACGCCGGCACTGTAAATCCAATTGCCATTATCCACCGCACATTTGTAACCGGCAGGGTTAGCGCTATCGCTGATATTACCCGCGCCGTAATAGCTTAGCGCGGCCTCGCTGGCGGGTATAAAGCTGAGCGTACCCAGCAGGAATAAAACCTGTCTTATCTTGATCATCGGGAGTGTCCTCGTTATTGATTATTCTGAACGAACACTCAGTGCGCTTTCACACCTGTTAAAAACTACATCCTCATTCAATTACTCGCACTGAATATTACTGGCTCACACTAGGCCAGACACGAAGAGGTATCGTCCCAGGTTCACGGGTGACGACAACATGGGAGGGTTCACTTTAGAAATGGCGAAATGGGAAAGCCTAATAAAGCCATCAATGGCGCACCGTTCCTTATTCATTGAATGGGTTTGGATAATTTAAAAAAACCACTGTGTGCTGATCCCGCCTTTACGCACCAACGCCATCACATCCATACTCAAGGCCACGCCCGCATGCACCAACACACCACCCCAAATGGAGCGTGAACGCAAAGCTAAAATACCCAAAAACAGGCCAAACAAAATCGCTCCTGTGGCTTCCAGCCATAATTTGGGAAAGTGAATCATCAAATAAGGCACGCACATCACCCACACCGCATTGGCCCCTATAGCAGGGCGCAAGGCATTGAGCATAAACCCGCGAAAGAAAAATTCTAAGCAGACAAATTGTGTTAAATACAAAATTTCCCACGTCAAAAAATCAAATAGGCTGCGTCCAGCTTGATTGTAAAAGGGATAGTGATTAACAAAGTCTTTCCCCAAACTGACCAAATACACAAACAACAAAATGGGGCTGAGCAATAATACATAGCCACGCCAATGACGCGGCGCTTCATTCACCTGCCAACCAAAGTCGCGTATCCGCGCTTTAAAGACGACACGAATTAACATCGCCGGTAACAACACATAACCCACGCCGAGAATACTCGTCCACCAAAGATAACCACACCATTCCCACAAACCGAGACGCGCTAATTTCTCGACATAATAATTCACAGGCAATTGCTGCCAGAGCGCAAGGTTTTGCAGCAGCCACTGTAAATTATCCGAAAACTTGGCGTAGTGCATAAACAACAAACACACAGCCACGCACGCCATAACCGAAAAAACCCGACGCAAGGCTTGAGGTTTAGTCATGCTATACGATGGTGCTTGCGCATCAATTTCATCGAGCGCGGTAAGAATATTATTGGGGTGAAATTTTGCAAACATTATTGTTCTCTCGTGAGTTTTATTCTTTAAACGGCAAATAAGCCCGCGCCTCTTCCGCATAATGCTCAATAGATATTTTTTCTTCTGCTAAAAAATGATGTATCGCCTGGCGAAATTCACCGCGCGCCAACCAATGATTAGAATAAGTAAATACCGGTTCAAAACCGCGTTGAATTTTATGTTCACCTTGCGCGCCACCGTCGAAGCGCTGCAAACCCTGTTGAATAGCGTAATCAATGCCTTGATAGTAACAAGTTTCAAAATGTAGAAAATCGAAGTCTGCCAAGCTGCCCCAATAACGGCCATAAATGGTTTGCTCATCAATAAAAAATAAAGCCGCAGCAATAGGCTTATCATGTTGATGCGCGATAATTAACAGCACATTGTCAGCACAATGCTCACCCAACAATTCAAAAAATTCGCGGGTTAAATAACCTGTGTGGCCGCTGCGTTTTAAATAGGTGCTGCAATAGAATTGATAAAATAATTGCCAATCGCTAGCGTCAATTTGTGCGCCGGATTTCGCGGTAAAACGGATGCCTTGTTCCACCACTGCGCGTCTTTCTTTGTTAATATTTTTGCGCTTGCGCGAATTCATGGTTGCAACAAAATCATCCCAACTATTATAGCCGCGATTGAACCAGTGAAATTGCACGCCCACGCGCTGGGAAATTTGTGCAGATTGCAAGGCGACAGATAACTCTTCAGTAGGAAATAAACAGTGCCATCCAGATAATTCCCGGTGGTGTACATGTTGCTGTAAGGCGGTGAGTATTTCTGGGAGCAAAGCTGCGCGCTGCGATGCATTTTTCAACAACAGACGCGCACCTGAACACGGCGTGAAAGGAATAGCGCTAATTAATTTAGGGTAGTAATGCAAACCGTAACGTTTGTAAGCATCAGCCCAACTCCAATCGAACACATACTCACCGTAGGAGTGGCGCTTAATATAAAGCGGCAGTGCGGCAATTAATTCATCGCCCTCGTAAGCCAACAAATGCTGCGCTTGCCAACCCGTTTCCTCGCCAGATTCTGCATCGGTTCCCACACTACCGCTCAACTCCAACACGCGCAAAAACCCATGGCGCACAAAAGGATAACCATCTGCACACAGTTGATTCCAAGCTTGCGCGTCAACCTCATTAAGCGATGAAACGAAAACGATATGCATAATTACCGCTGCAATCTGATTGAGATTCCGTGATTCTACCCTAAGCCATCACCCGCCATAGCTTAGATTTTAACGTGTTACAAACACTTGTCATGGTGGAACGCTAGTCATTTAGCTCGGCGGTACAGTAGAATCCATCCTCCTTTGGTCACTTTGGATTTTCAATGCCAGCCGCAGAACCCGACCCTGAACCTCAGCGTCACCCTGTTTACGCCAGTACCTACTTAATTGCATTGAGGTACAGCTAATGGAATGGATTTTTGATCCCACCGCGTGGTTAGGCCTGCTTACCCTGATTGTGCTGGAAATCGTTCTCGGCATAGATAACCTTATTTTTGTAGCAGTACTCGCCAACAAGCTCCCCAGAAGCCAACGCGATAACGCCCGCGTACTGGGTCTCAGCATGGCGCTGTTACTGCGCTTGTGTTTACTGGCCGGTATTTCTTGGCTGGTCACCCTCACTGAGCCACTGTTTCAAGTGCTCAAAAAAGACCTCTCAGGGCGCGACTTAATCCTGATTTTCGGCGGTCTATTTCTGTTATTCAAAGCCACTATCGAATTACACGAGCGCGTGGAAGGCAAATCCAACGCCCAGCGCAGCTCCCGCGTACACGCCGCCTTTTGGGCAGTGATCGCACAGATTATTGTTCTGGATGCCGTTTTCTCATTGGATGCGGTGATCACCGCCGTGGGTATTGTCAATCAACTACCCATTATGATGCTCGCCGTTATTATCGCCATGGTGATGATGATCGTGGCCAGCAAAGTACTCACTGAGTTTGTGAACTCTCACCCCACGGTGGTAATGCTCTGCTTAGGTTTCCTGTTGATGATTGGCTTTAGCTTAGTGGCTGAAGGTGCCGGCGTGCATATCCCCAAAGGCTACCTCTACGGCGCTATCGCTTTCTCGGTGTTGATCGAATTTTTCAACCAACTAGCACGTTCAAATCGTACCCGTCATTTGATTGGCGAGCGCCCCTTGCGCGACCGCACTGCCGAAGCGGTACTTAAACTGTTGGGCGGCCGCAGCGATGCTGATGAAGTTGGCGATGACATAGTGGCCATCACCAATCCGGCAGGTGATGATCTGGTCTTCGAAAACAGTGAGCGACAAATGATTCGCTCCGTATTACAACTTACGGATCGCCCAGTGCAATCACTGATGACGCCACGTCCAGACATTGTGTGGGTGGATGTAAACGCCACCCAAGAAGAACTACTCAATGTACTTAAAACCACACCTCAAACCCGTCTGCTGGTAGCGCGCGATGAACTGGACAATTTACACGGCGTTGTACAAAGCCGCGATTTGCTCACGGCTGCACTCAGCAACGAACCGCTGAACCTAGCGGCACTGGCCGTAGAACCTCTCGCTGTTCCCGAGGGCACCAGCGCACTCAATGTATTGGAAATGTTGCGTCAACAATCTGTGCCGTTGGCAATTGTGATTGACGAATACGGCAGTATTAAAGGCGTGGTCACTACCAGCGATTTACTCGCGGCTATTGCCGGTGAAATTGCAGATGTCAACGACGAACCACTAATAGTCGCACAAGAAAACGGCTGGCTGCTGGACGCGAGTATTGCATTGGAACAAGTGGAAGAGTTATTGGATATTCGCCTCGAACGCGAAGAAGCCGATTATTTTACGCTTGCCGGCTTATTGCTCGAACAACTACAACACATTCCAGTGATTGGTGAAACTATCACCGTAGAACATTTCAATTTTGAAATCACTCAAATGGAAGGCCGCCGCATAGTGCAGGTAAAAGTAACCGGATCGAAAAGGCCGGAGCAACAAGAATTGTTGTGATTAAGAAAGTTCGTTTACTTTTGAGGAGAGATAAATAAATATTTTTATATCTACGTTGATAGAATTACTTTTTAGTTGGTTTTTAATATTTAGCATTCGATATCAAGCCTGAAGAAAAATTTAAATTTTTAAAAGCTCTAGCCTCTACTACACGAAAATATCAAACACCTTGTTTAAATATTTCTGCTATTTTTTCTTCTTCACAGGCGTAGCGACTGGCTTGGGAATTTGCCGTTTATCGCCGTGTTTTTCATCTTCATAAGCGTCTAAAAATTCAAAAATCGTGTCACTGGCAAGTTTGCCAGTGTTGGTTAAAATCACCATACCGATTTGCAATTCGCTGTTAAATACCATTTCGGTGCGGTAACCCAAAACACCGCCGCCGTGATGCACAAAATTTTTATCGCCACGGTAATCAAACACTCGCCAACCCATACCATAATGGGTATCCGTCACGCCTTCGCGACTGCTGTAATAATTTTGTGCGGGGGTATTGCGCGTAATTTTAGCGTGAATACTATTTAACATAGCCGGCTGTAATACAGTTGGATTACGGCCCATTTGCGCCAAAATCCAATGTGACATATCGGTAATACTGGCGTTCACACCAGCAGCAGGATTGAGACGATAATATTTTTCGGTCACTTCCGTAGGCACCCAGCCACGGCGCGTTGGAATATGGGGCGATGCGTAATTGTTGGTTGCGGTTAAGCCCGCCAATCCCACCGAGGCCGTGCGCATGCCAAGCGGATTTAGCACACGCTCTTTCAAATATTGCTCATAACTTCTGCCTGTTTTTTTGTTGATGATTTTACCGATCAAACTGTAAGTGACATTTTGATAGTTGTAACATTTACCCGGTGGACAGATAAAATTGATAGCCCTCAATTTGCTCAGAGTTTCATCGTAAGACATTCCATCTTCAATAAAATTATCGCCTGAGTGCGTGGGTAATCCCGTGGATTGCGACAAAATATTGCGCACCGTTAATTCGCTGCCGTAATGAGGATTACTGAATTGCACATCCGGCAAAATAGTCGTGACAGGCGTATCCCAAGTAATTAATCCATCACGCACTAACATGGATGCGGCAGTAGCACTAAAACTTTTTGAGATAGAGGCCAACCGAAACACCGTATTGGTGTCTACCAATTCATTCGAGCCGACACGCCTTACACCATAAGCTTGCAACACTTTCACTTTGCCATCGGCAATAATGGCTAAACCCACGCCAGGCACATGAGGCACTATGTGGGTTTCCACAAAATGTTTGAAATTTAACACATATCCTTCACGCTCACTGCTCATAGGCAACGCCACATTACTGACCGCATTGTCTACACTGGCAACATTCACAGGCTCGGTATTTGGTGTTGAATTTTCTTCTTCGTTCAAACTATTTGCCAGCTGTGTTTCTTCGTTAGGTTCGGTATTGGTATGCACTGCCGCTAAGGCTGTTGCCGTTGCGGCAGCAGTTGCAGCAACGGCGATTGTTTTTGTGGGAACGGGTGCGGTTGGAATTTTTTCCGGCGTACTACTCGCTGAAGCTTGGACAACTGTTTTTTCTGGCGCTATTTTTTTCGATTCTGTTGTTTTTGCGACGGTAGTTTTTTTATTGGTAGGGGGCGTTTTCGCGGTTGTGGTTTTCACCGTTTTAACGGTAGCTATTTTTTTATTGCCAGATTCATCATTCGGCTGGGCTTTTTTGCTCGCGGTTTTTTTGCTAGGTGTGGGCGTTTCGTCTTCGCTCGCAATTACTTTTTTCTTGGACTTTTTAGTGCGTACCGGTGACGGTGTGATAGACGCTTCGTCGATAGGACGAATAACTGGGACAGGGGCAGTCGGCACAGGGGGAACAGACACGCTGCTCGCAGCAGCTGTACGTTGCTCTACAGGCACCGCAACCGAATAACTTATTTGCTTATCATTTTGAGCCAACGCCCAACTTGAACAAAATAGACACGATGCAAGCAGAGTAAAACGAAGTATTAGTCGCACAGGAATTTGCAGTATGGGTACAACTTGATTTTTCACTATTTTCATAACGTCTTGTGCGTAACTATCGGCAAAAAACGCTGAATAAAATTCGAAAAAAATTGCGCTCTTCGAGCATGTATAACATGCACCTAATAACACAAGAGACCTTTGCACAGAGTGGACAAAGGTCTCTTGGTGTAAAGAGCGTAAATCGTTTTAAAACTTACAGCGTTTTAATGTATTCAATTAAGTCCCAACGCTCGTCATCAGTAAGTTTATCTTGAATCACCTTACCAGATGCGTCTTTTACTTCACGCGCTCCATATTCATGGCCGGTATTGTAATTCCCTTTCAGGCTGGTTAAAAACCGATTTTTGTCGTCTGGGCTATTTAAATCACATCCGCCGGTTACGAAACCAACATTTACTGGGTCAAATTCACGATTACCGACACAGAATTCCGTGGGGCGCTCTTCAACCGGCAGTAACAGGCTCCACAGGTTAGGTACGGAACCGTTGTGCAAATAAGGCGCGGTGGCCCAAATTCCGTTCAGTGGGCGGCCTTTATACGACAACAGTGATTGATAAGGGTTAGCCGTGGTATCTGGCAAATAATCGCCAGTTTTCACACTCGCCTTGATTTTGTTTTCGCTAACTGATTTCACAATCAGGTATACCCAATCGACAACGCGACGGAAATAACCTTTATCTGGATCTGGCGTGGCCACCGCGCCTTTGGTTGCCGCGGTAAGTACTTGCACGACAGGAGCCCGCTTTTGAATAATCAGATTTCCCGCATCGGTGGATTGATAAACATATTCAAAATTACCCGCATAACCCGTGTATTGCACACTATTTTCAGCGGTGGCTGGGTCGGTTTTTACTTTCGCGATATTGGTCAAGTTGGAAGCAATCAATCGATAAGGATCATTGCGGTCAATAACCTGATGGCAAGAAGCGCAATATTCGTTATACACCAACTGACCACGCTCAGCTTTTTTTCTATCAATAGTGCCCAAAATTTTCTCTGGCCACTCCGGTGATTTCAGTGTTTTCAAAGAGGATTCAATGCGCTGTAAATTCGTCAGATCAATGGACGAATTGAATTGAATTTCATGCTTTTTGCGCGACTCGCCAGTAATCCAAGAGGTGAGCCTAAACCACGGGACTTCCAAACCAAGCTTACGATACCAAGGCTGATACTCTTGCCAATCCAAAGTACCGAATACGCCGATAACTTCGCCGGTATTGCGGCCCATTGGTCCTATGTCTGCGTTGGCCGCCAAACCATTCCATTGGACATAATCAGAATAGGGAACATCCCACAAGAAGGGGTAGCTCACAGGTGCATCCGGCTCATTAAAAATGGCTTTTCTGGCACGCACTAAATCTTTACAGATTTTGCCTTCTTCACATTTTAATGCTTTGGTTAATCGCTCCATGACCAAACTAAAACCTTTATCGCCGATGATCACATCATTAACACCGTCTTTGAGAATGTTATTGACTTGTTCTTCGCTGAGAATGCGCTCTTCGACGACGCCATCTTCACCCTTCTTAGGATGAGTCATGGTCATAAGCGCGTAACGCAATTGGTCTTTGTTGATGACGTGTTCCAACACGCGGTTGTAAATACGGCCAAAGGCGTCCAAACGTGCATTACCGTAATTGAGATGGCTGTAGTTAATACTGTTATACAGCGCAATAGTATTGGCCCACTGCTTTAAGTCAGCCTCAATTTTTTGGTCGTCGCCTTTGGCGTAGTCGCCATCACGAGCCACGACGGCAGTTTTAAAGCGCGCCAGTTTTTGCGGATCAACGAGGGTGGTTTTCATGCTGAACTCAAGCGCTTTGAGAAAGCTCACCATGTCAGCCATCGCGGGGCCACCGTCGATACGAATAGCCTGACCTTTGTAGTTAACCTGACCCGTATGACAGGCAGCGCAGGTATATCCAACGTAATGTTTACCTTGGTATTGATCTTTTACAAATCCGACAGGTAAAGCATCAGGGTTAGAATCCGTCGCCTTTTGTGGTAAATAACGATATTTGTCGATATTTTGAGGCGAGCGCAAAGGTTCCTGCGAATCGGCCTGTTCAAGACTCACAAAAAAATCATAGGGAATTAAATCAGAACCTTGGGTGGTATTGTAAAACCACAAGCTGTCTTCTGGTTTCCAACCTTGTTCTAAATACGTTGGTTTTGAATAGCTTTCGCCCAGTGCGCCTTTGTCTATACCGATTGCACCGCGATCAGGGTCGGTGTCAGGATGCCAAGCATCACGGTACTGGTACACGATGGCCAAAATCACTAAGGCTAAAAATGCCAGAGCCAGTTTCCAGATCAAGCCACAATGACGATGGGTAAATCGGCCCACACCAACTATCGTTCTAATTATCATACTAACCCCCTGATAAATTCCTGTTTAGAGAAACACATTAATGGTTTATTGAGTATTGCCCTTGCCTCCATGCAAGCCGCTTGAACAACTTCACCCTTGGCGGAAAGCGCCATAATAACCAGCAAAGATGAGACAAACCAGCATTTGCGTAATATTCGGTTATATAGGCCTGGTATAACCCAATTTGCACGCCAGATAATCTATGAGCTCACAAATTCGTGCACTTTGGTTGCATCTCACAAAACATGCGATTAGTGTAGTCGCTGTTATTTAGCGCACGGGCTGCCTATTAACCTTCGTTATCCGCCGCTAATTCATTCACATCGTTAAGGAAACCTCCATGAAAAAATTATCGCTCACCCTGATTGCAATCGTGACCGTTGCTAGCAGCTGTACCTGGGTAAAGCCCACAGAAAAAGGCGCCAGCGTTGCAGTCGCAAACGCCACTAATGTTCGCCGCTGCGAAAACGTCCGTGAAGTAACGGTTAGCGTAACCAATAAAATTGGTTTCATTAAACGCGATGCCGATAAAGTTGCTACCGAATTGAGCACACTCGCCCGCAATGAGGCCGTGAATTTTGGCGGAGACACGATTGTACCAAGCTCCACAATCGAAGATGGCCACCAAAGTTTCAACGTCTACAAATGCAATAAATAATCTTCCAGCCAGTAACCGTATCTGCTGTTGCTGGCCCTATGGCAAATATTTTACTGTTAATGATTGGAATGATTCGTTTGTAGTTTACTATCGTTAATCTAGCTGTCTTTTTTCTGTCATATATTTGCCATATTCTGCTGTTGATTTGCTTTAACCACTGAGGTTTACTGTGTCCAGCGCTTATTTCAATCGCGAACTTAGCTTGCTTGAATTCAACAAGCGTGTGCTTTATCAGGCTTACAATAAATCGCTGCCTTTATTAGAGCGCCTGCGCTTTCTTTGTATTTTTTCTACCAACCTCGATGAATTTTTTGAAGTCCGTGTGGGCGGCTTGGTGGAACGATTAGAGCTGCCAACTAAATCGCCTCTCGGCCCCGATGGTTTAACCGAAGTTCAAACACTGGAAGAAATTTCTGACCGCGCTCATCTGTTAGTGGATGAACAATATAAAATTCTCAACACCGAAATATTGCCTGCGCTGCGCGAAGCTGGCATGCGCGTATTGCGGCGTGACGAGTGGACACCCGAACAAATTGCCTATTTAAAAAATCATTTTATTTCCGAAGTCTTACCGGTACTCAGCCCAATTGGACTCGACCCAGCACATCCCTTTCCGCGGATTCTCAATAAAAGTTTAAATTTTATCGTAAAGCTAGACGGTAAAGACGCCTTTGGCCGCAGCTCTGGCCGTGCCATTGTACAAGTGCCTCGCTCACTCTCGCATATTATTGAACTGCCCATGGAACTCACTAATCAATGTCGTGAGTTTGTTTTTATTTCTTCGATCATCCACTACTTTATGGGTGAAATTTTCGTCGGCATGTCAGTGATTGATAGCTATCAATTTCGCTTAACGCGCAACTCAGATATTTTTCTCGATGAAGAAGAAACAGAAGACTTATTGCGCGCCGTACAAGGTGAACTTGCCTATCGTCAATATGGCGATGAAGTGCGTTTAGAAATTTCTGATACTTGCCCGCGAGAGTTAGAAGAATTTTTATTGCAGCGTTGCGAAATTAAAGAGCGCGATCTCTATCGCATTAACGGCCCCGTTAATTTAAATCGTTACAGTGATTTATTTGATTTGGTAAAAAATAAAGAATTATTTTTCGGCCCGTTTGTGCAAGCCATGCCCAAGCTGCCCAAACGTACCAACAGCTATTTTGAAGTACTGCAAAAACAAGATATTTTATTACATCACCCATTTGATTCCTTTCAGGGTGTAGTGGATTTTTTACGTGAGGCCGCTGCAGACCCGCACGTATTGGCGATTAAGCAAACGCTGTATCGCACCGGTTCCAATTCACCTATTGTGGATGCGCTGGTTGCCGCGGCCAAAGCTGGCAAAGAAGTTACCGCAATTGTTGAATTGCGTGCACGTTTTGATGAAGAGCAAAATGTGGCGCTCGCCGAGCGTTTACAACGTTTTGGTATCCACGTTATTTATGGTGTCGTGGGCTTTAAAACCCACGCCAAAATGATTTTAATTGCACGCCGTGAAGCCGGTAAATTACATTACTACGTACATTTAGGTACAGGAAACTATCATCCAAAAACCAGTAAACATTATACCGATTATGGTTTGATGACCTCTGATAAAGAAATTGGCGATGATGTTTACCGTATCTTTTTGCAATTAAGCAGTATGGGTAAAGCGTCTAAAATGGATGCATTACTCTATGCACCTTTTACTTTACATAAAGGCTTGGTTCGCAGAATTCGTATTGAAAAGGAAAATGCCGAACACGGCAAACCTTCACGTATTATCGCCAAAATGAATGCACTGTATGACGAAGAATTGGTCAATGAACTTTACGCCGCATCGAAAGCCGGTGTACAAATTGATTTAATTATTCGCGGTGTGTGCCAACTTCGCCCAGGTATTCCTGGACTATCAGAAAATATTCGTGTTCGTTCTATTATTGGACGCTTTTTAGAACACACTCGCGTATTTTATTTTGAAAACAATGGTAACGCTGAACTATTTTGTTCCAGCGCCGATTGGATGACGCGCAATATGTTCCATCGTGTGGAAACTTGTTTTCCCATCAAGCACAAAAGAATTCGCGACCGTATGATTGAGGATTTAAACCTCTATCTTTCGGATAATACGCATGCATGGATTTTACAAAATGATGGCACCTATCAACTGACAGTACCAGAAGAAGACTCAATCGATATAGATGCTCAAGCTATCCTGTTAGATCGTTGGGCATCTCGTCATTAAATAGTTATTTTTTATTTTTACGTGTTTTTCAAGCCAAAAAATCTCAGCCTGAAAAACACCTAGAAATTTTTTAAATCAATTGCAATTCATAACCCACATCATCCAATTGCCGCATTTCAGTTTCTAAATCGGCGTGTGTCAATGGATGTTGCTCTAACCAGGCAGAGGGTATTTTTAATTTTATTTTCTTTTTAGCCACGGTTATTTTAATAGCCGATAAGCCCGCACTTTTTTTACCGCGATGAAAAATGACAGCTAGCCGTAACAAGATCGCCAAATGAATTAAATCATCGTTACCCACCGGAAATTGTTTCAGTGGAAAGCGCTTACGATGCGCTAATACCAGCGCCGCTAAATGGGTTTGTTCAACACGGGAACAACCCGCTAAATCCACATTCTGTACCACGTAAGCACTGTGTTTGTGATAATCGTTATGCGCAATATCCAAGCCCACAGAGTACAAACGCGCCGCCCAACCCAAGAGTTTCCCCGCATCCTGATTATTTAAATCCCAGTCATCGGCTACCTGATTTAACAGGTAAAGTGCTGTCGCCTCTACGGCTTTAGCCTTTTCCATATTGACGTGAAATCGCGACGCTAAAGCATCGACACTCCCTTGGCGAATATCAATATTTTGTAAGCGCCCTTTTAAATCAAACAACAAACCTTCACGCAACGCCCAATCTGCTGCCATCATCTGATTGATTTGCAAACTTTCAAACAAGGAAGCTAAAACGATGACACCGCCTAAAAAAACAGGTTGTCGATCATCGGATAAACCCGGCATTTTTAACTCTGTTATACCTTGATCTATATAACGACGAATAATTCTTTGCAAAAACTCTAATCGAATAACGCCATCGCTCCAACCGGATGCACTACAGACTTTTGCAGCTGCTTTAATGGTACCGGACGCACCCAGTACTTCATTCCAATCTTGCTGTAAAAACTCCTCAGTAACAGGTGCCAACTCCTGCATGCACGCAATTAATGCTTTACTCACATTTTTTTCCGTGACGCTACCATCCAGAAAAAAACGTTTGGTAATAGCAACACAACCCATGTTTAAACTTTCTTTCACCAACGGCGTCATGCCTTCGCCAACAATCACTTCGGTGCTTCCACCACCAATATCCATCACCAACCGTTTACCCGCCTTAGGCGCAATGCAATGTGCGACGCCTAGATAAATTAAGCGCGCCTCTTCATCACCGGAAATAATTTCCACGGGATGACCAAGACGCTGTTGGGCATCGGCAAGAAATTGGCTGGAGTCGTTAATACTGCGCAGTGTTTTAGTCCCTACAATACGTACACTACGGGATGGGTATTCGCGCAAACGTTCGCCGAATTTTTCCAAGCAATTTAATGCGCGTAAACGTGCGTCTTCACTAAGAGAACCATCACTGCCTAAACCCCAACCCATACGTACGGGATCGCGCAAACGATCCAATACAACCAACTGGTCGTTATCCCACTTAGCAATAATCATGTGGAAACTGTTGGAACCTAAATCAATAGCAGCTATGTGACTGGTGTTAGCATGATCGACGCGGGAAAGATTAAACATCTGCGTTACACCTAAAAAATTTGCCCGACAGATGTCGGGCAATGGAGTGTGAAGATTAATTAACCGTTACAGGTGCTTCGGCGGCATGCTCCGCTGTTGCTACGGCATTGGCTTCTGCTTGTTGTTGAACTTGCATTACCGCCTGCGCAAATACTGCATCAAAATTAATAGGCGCTAACATTAGCGCAGGGAAGCCGCCACGAGTTAGTAAACTATCAATGGTTTCACGTGCATAAGGGAATAAAATTTGTGGGCACAAGGTATTAATAGCGTGACTTAATTGAATGCCATCAAGACCATTAATTAAAAATAATCCCGCCTGTTTCACTTCCACCAAAAATACTACTTTGTTATCGATACGTGCAGTAATCGTAAGCAGCAACACAACTTCAAATAAGCCTTCTTCAACAGGATTAACTTGTATATTTAAATCCTGTTGTACATTGGGCTTCCACGCTTTTGTGAATGCTTCCAAACCACTGGGTGTTTCAAACGAAAGATCTTTTAAATAAATTTTTTGGATAGCAAAACCTGCTTCTGGAATTTGTTCTTCTACAGCAGGTGAAGTATTTTCTTCAGTCATAATATTTCTCTTTATACGATTTAATTTTTTTGTAAAAGCCCGTCGAGCTTACCTTGTTTATCCAGCGCCCACAAATCAGTAAAACCCCCAACGTGGAGTTCATCAATCCAGATTTGCGGAACTGTTCTCTGCCCACTTTTTTGCATCATCTCGCTGCGCAACTGTGGATTTTGATCGACCCGAATTTCTTCAACAGTGACGCCTTTTTGTGCCAGCAATTTTTTGGCATTCACACAATAAGGACAAATAGCGGTTGTATACATTAAAACGCGAGCCATCATACCCTCTACAACAATTGGTTTTGCAACCTGTCCATTGTTTACTTGGTTTTAACCAGAGGCAAACTTTGATTTTGCCACTCGCCAATACCGCCCGAAAGCCGTCGAACATCGTAGCCTTCTTTAATGAGTTGACGACCCGCCATACCTGAATACTGACCGATCTTATCGATTAGGATAATGGTCTTACTTTTATATTTTTCAAGCGTTGCCAAATCGGCACCAATACGTTCATAGGGGATATTGAGAGCATTCACCAAGTGACCAGTTTTAAATTCAGCATTCGGACGTATATCCACTATGACAGCCTTGTCTGCATTAACCAACGCAGTCAATTCGTTAGGGGAAACGGGTAAGCCACTTTTAACTCTCTCGCGCAACATATAAACCGCAACTAATATCGCCAAAAGGCTAACTAGCATCCATTGTTGGGTTATAAATTCAATGTAATTCACAGGCTATACCTATTGTTCAATCTTTTTTGGGTTCATAGGGGTAATCCCCCGGTGAGAAGCCATTATACACCGGCAATTAACCGCTGGCTTAGTTTAGAGCCATTTAGGTTGTGTGCTTAGCATGAAGAAGAGCGGTTTATTTGCCAAAAAAAATGCCCGCTAATGCGGGCATTTTTCGTAACCTGAAACAGAATTACTTTTTGCTAACGTAAATAACCCACAGCTTAGCCAAACGTGACAGCTTGGACTTGTCTGAAACAGACTGGAATGACTTAATAGCATCAGCCTTTTTACCCAAGTTAAGATTAGCAACACCCAAACGTACATAAGACTCATCCACTGCTTTTAAACCGCCTTTAGCAATAGCGGCCTGGATAGTGGTTGCAGCTTTATCGTATTGACCTTGACCCAAATAAGCAGCGCCTATTTTTGCCAAAGCTTCACCATCAGGTTTAGTTGCAGCTTTTGCTGCTTCTGCATCCAAAGTTGCTGCATCTTGTGCAGCATCAGCTTTAGCTTTAGCTAACAAACGGTTAGTACGCTCACTAGATGGTTCAGCTTCCAGTGCAGTCTTAGCATCACCTGCATCATTCAGCGCTAAAGCCAACTCGGCCATATCATTCAACTCTGCTTCGCTAATAGCGCCCACCGCTTTTTTCAAACGATAGAATTCAATTTTTTCACGATCAGAGTAATTGACTTCATTCTTAGTGATTTTCAACATGTCATTCCAGTATTCCGCCGAGGGATACAGGTCTAACAATTTTGCTAACACATCCGCATAACCTTCATTGTTACCTTGCTTAGAATAACTAAAGCCCAGCATTTGCAACCAAGTTTTATCAACTGGTTTTTTGTTCTGTTCAGCCAATTTAATTAGCTTTTCAGCATATTCAGCCGATTTTTTGTAATCTTGCTTTTTGAAATTTGCTTGCGTCAAACCTAAGTAAACATCAGATGTAGGCGCATTAGTTTTCAAATATCTTTCATAGGTTTCAATCGCTTTGCTGAAATCACCCACAGAAAGGTAAAGCTCTGCCAAGGTCATTGTTCTTGCAGATACTTGATCTGCTGGAACCTGATTAGCAGCCAGCATGGTTTCATAAACCTTTGCAACGCCGGCAAAATCTTTTAATTGCATTAAGCAGGCAGCTTTAAATTCATTAGTAACGGTTTCTTCGTAAGCCGTTTTACCCGTTATAGGTACCACTTTTTCATTAATAACAGCCAAAGCCTCTTTCCATTTTTTATCAGCCATTAATTTCTGGGCTTCACCCAAAGGCTTCATTTTGGAACTGAGTTGTTGTTTTTCTGCGGCCGCCATGGCCACTGGAGAAAGAACCGCTGTAACTGTCGTTAAACCCGTAGTTAGAGCCACAACAAGTGAAACTGATTTTGCTATTCCAGCTAGATTTTTTTTAACACACATAACTATGTTTACCAATACATTCACTAAATACAGCGAATTAATGCTCCAATGAAAAACGCTGGAAATTATTCCAGCGCTTCATTACCTACAATACCAATGTTTTTTACACCCAAGCGCTGTGCGGTAGCCAACACTTTAGCAACATAGTCATATTTTGCTAATTTGTTAGGCTTCAAGTGAATCTCTGGGCGAGGTTCAGCATGCGCAGCGTAGGTCAAACGATTGATCAAATCTGCTCCACCATCCACTTTTTCCTGATTCCAATAGATGGTACTGTCGAAATCTACATCGATAGTAATTACTGGTGGTGGAACATCTGGTGGTGGATTATTAGTTACTGGCATGTCCAACTTTACCGCGTGAGTTTGCGGTGGCAGGGACATAATTAACATTACAATGAGTACGAGCATCAGGTCGATCAATGGAGTGGTGTTCATCTCCACCATTACATCGCCTTCGGCTCCACTACCAACATTCATACCCATGATGAATTACCTTTTGAGTTGTGATGACACAAACTTAATTATGTTCAGGTTCCGTGATAAAGCCCACGCGAACAATACCCGCTTTTTGACAGTAAGCCACTACGCGACCCACAGGCTCATAACGAGCATTCAAATCGCCGCGAATATGAACTTCTGGTTGGGGCTTTTTAGGTGCCTCTATTCTCAACTTAGCCAGTAACTCTTCTTTCGTAGGAACTAACACGTTATTCCAATACACATCGCCTTCGACTGTTACCGCAATAACAATATTTTCCGGCTTTGATTGCGTTGGAATATTTGAAACGTTTGGAAGTTTTACAGGTACAGTTTTCAGTACTACAGGTACGGCGATCAAGAAAATGATCAGCAATACCAACATAACGTCAACCAGTGGCGTTGTGTTGATGGTTGCGTTTAACGCATCATCACCACCACTTTCGGAAATATTCATTCCCATTTTTTGCTACCTCGCGCTGCAAGTTTTTACTTATGGACAAACTGGAAGGTTGGAAAATCACTCCAGCTTATCCATTAGGTATTAAACCAGTTGGGTAAAATTACTTGTCACCGCCATGTACACCTACTACCAGGTATGCATGAACGTCGGCAGCAAAAGAGTTCAGGGCTTCGCCAACAATTTTGTTACGACGCACTAACCAGTTGTACAAGAATACGGCAGGAACCGCTACGCCCAGACCGATAGCGGTCATGATCAGCGCTTCACCCACTGGACCAGCAACTTTATCGATTGATGGTTGGCCAGATTCAGCAATGGTGATCAAGGCGTGGATAATACCCCAAACGGTACCCAACAAACCTACGAACGGCGAAGAAGAAGCAACGGTAGCCAAAATTGCCATGCCTGCTTGCAGATCGTTAGTTACACCAGCAACTGAACGTTGTACAGACATGCTTACCCAAGATTCTAAATCGATTTTATCGGTCAACTTGCCATCGTGGTGCTTCAATGCTTTCAAGCCATCTTCAGCAACTGCACGGAAAGCGCTATCAGCTTTCAAGCTGTTTACGCCGTCTTGTAAAGTTTTTGAGTCCCACACTTTACGTGCTTCGCGACCTTGGCTCAGGAGCTTTGATTGAACCAACAACTTAACCACACCCACATACCAGGTTGCAGCTGACATGATCAACATCAGGCCTAATACCGTGTGAGAAACAACATCACCTTCTTCTACCATTTTCTTGAAGCCAAACTTGGCTTCAGCTGCTTTGGTGCTGTCGTTTGCAGCATCCAGAGCATTAGTAGCAGATGAAGAAGATTCAGCTGCCGCTGGGGCAGCGGCATCAGCAGCGGGTGCTGGAGCAGCAGCGTCAGCAGCGGGCGCTGATGAGTCTTGAGCGAAAGCTGAGCTAACTACGAAATGTTGACCACCTAAAGCCAACGCCAATACTAAAACGGATGAAAGTTTCTTTAACATTTTTCTAACCCTGCAGTTAACTTAAAGTAAAAGTTCTATATTTTTAATGATTAATTTTGCCGGAAGAGTGCAAAAGCCTTACTTCTTGGCGTCCTCAATCTTCCATCTGAAATTGACTTGATGCCAACATGCCATTGGCTTATCGCCCGTCATACATGGAATAAACTTCCATGCACGCATTGCATGTTTCACAGCAGCATCATCTAAACGCTCAGAGCCACTAGAAGAAGCTACGGTTGCTTGAGTCACTTTGCCGTCTTCGTTCAGATAAAGGTTCAAACCTGTAACACCTTCTTCACCCAAACGAATAGAAGCCGCTGGATATTCCGGACGACTCAATCCTTTTTTAGGATCAACGCGTGCTTTAGTCTGATTTACTGGGGCTTCGGCCTTTTTCTCAGTATGCTGAACGTTTTGAATCTGGTTTGTATTCGCCGGAGCATCTGGCACAAAGTCCAGTTGTGGTGGCGGAACAAAGTCTGGTGGTGGAGGTTTAACTTCTGGCGGAGGTGGTGGTGGAAGCTCATCTTTAGGCTTCTCTTCCTCTTTTACATCTGCCTTAAGGATTTCAACTGCTTTTTTAATGGCGTTGTGATCGAGGGCTGTGAACAGACCCCAAATTACCAGCACATGGAAAGCGACTACGATGATGAGTCCCGTAGAGCGCTGACTAGAGCTTTTTTTAGCGTGATATGACATAACTTAGCTGCCACCTTCTGAATTTCACCTGCAAAAAAATGACACCGCAGTACAAACAATCCAACAAGCTGGCATCTGTATCCGCAATATCACAGCGTGAGAACCTAAAGCCTTTGGCCTTGGTCTTAGCAGTATAGCTAGGTTCAAGGATTTATCTGACTTTATTAACTACCGCTGACAATTTTTTAGGTTATTTTTGGTTTATACGCGGATTTAACTCCGCCCCTAAAAAACGGGGGCTATAGTAGCCGCTCTTATAGTGCATGAAAAGCGCTATTTAGGCTGTATTCAGGGTTTCAGGAGAAATATCTAGCACTTAACCTCTCTTTACATTCCAAGTTACAACCTGAAACTATAACGAATCCCATTTACCAACATAGTAGATATATAGAACTTTAGACGCATAAATCATTCTCTAAGCCCATGAGAATCTATTTGCTGTTTCTGTGGTATTTACTTTGATTATTATTTCTTTAGTAAAAAAGTATGCGGCCAGCAAAGCTCAAATCTCGCTCCGCCAAGATCAGAGGCGCAACACAGAACGCTACCCGAATGCCACTCCATAATCCGCTTTACTAAGGCCAAGCCCAAACCAAAACCACTTCTATTACTTTCCTCATTATAAATTCGGTAAAAAGACTCAAATATACGGCTCCGCTGGTCTTCAGAAACGCCGGGGCCATCATCATCTACGGCGATAACAAAATCGCCCTGCCTGACTGCAACAGTGATAAATACCTGACTCTTCGCGTAGCTCAACGCATTATTAATAAGATTCTGCAATGCAGTTTGCATCAACGACCATTCACAAATAAAAGTCTCCCCGCCGGTCTTATCCTGAACCGAAAGTCTAACGGCTGGGTTTTGGTGGCCTAAACGGCGCATCATATCCTGCAACAAACTTTGAATATGACCTTCGCGTTGATTAAGCCGTTGCGATTGCTGCTCAAAAGCCGCATAAGCCAAAAGCGAATTAATCAGCGCCTCCATTTCTATAATATCGTCATGAATATTCGTCAATTGTTTATGCAGTAATTGCGGAAGTTCTTGCTCCTCGGTTATTGCCAATGCGAATTTCATACGCGCCAGTGGTGTACGCAATTCGTGCGATACGGCGTAAGTCATTTCTTTTTGCGACCGCATAATGTCATTTAAGCGCTTAGCCATTTCGTTAAACGCCTTGGCAAAGGGATAAACTACAGAGCGCGATGAAATAACGATAGGCTGTGGTTGATTTTCTGTACCTATTTCATGCGTATAACCTGCAAGCCGCGCAAGATCACGCGCTAGCGGCCATACCCAAAGGAAAATCACTAAAGCAATTAAACTGTAAAATAAAATAATAAAACTCATGTACCAAGTATTGTGATGACTTGCATCTATTGGACGAGTCAAGATCAATACATCTTGCGAGTTGGCGATACGTTTGTAGACATAGTTATTCTGCTCATCGCTGGCATTAACTATGTCACCATGTGCTATTTTGTCGCTAATATGGGTTTGCGAAAAATCAGAAAGATTGGCCAGTTTGAAATGATATTTGAGCGGTGCGGTTATTTGCGCTAAAGCCCGTTCTTTATCTGCTACCGTTTCGTGCTGCAGCCGATTTTCCAATATCTGAATAAGATCTACCACAGCGGGATCAGATTCTGTTTGTGGATTAATTTCATCCCAAAATTTATTTAATACACTGCCCAGCAAAACAATCGATAAGACAATAATCAAATAAAGTGACACAAATGCGCGATTCATTGATTTCAAACCCATGCATCCGCAACAAACAAATAACCTTTACCCCAAATGGTTTTTATGCGCGTAGGATTCTCTGGGTTATCTTTTAATTTTTTACGCAATTGAGAAATACGAACATCTATCGTTCTATCTAAACCATCGTATTCACGGTTATAGATTTGGTTAAACAAATATTCACGACCAATAATTTGGCCCGCATGTTTTGCCAGTGCAACCAACAAATCAAACTCATGACTGGATAAAATAATTTCTTCGTTATCTAATTGTACTTTGCGTGATGTAGGTTGGATAACTAAATGCTCAAAAACAATATTTTCTTGTTCCGTGTTTTCCTGTTGATAATAGCGGCGCAGTAGTGCGCGAATTCGCGCCAAAAGTACCCGTGGCTCTACGGGTTTTATCACATAGTCATCAGCACCAAATTCCAATCCTAATACTTGATCAATGTCCTCATTGCGTGCTGTCAACATCAAAATAGGGCCGCGATAATGAGGGCGCAGCTCCTGACAAATAGTTAATCCGTCTTTACCTGGTAACATTAAATCAAGAATAACTAAGGTGGGATTCAATTGCTGACAATGACGCAAAACACGGTTGCCGTTACCTTCAATCGTCACAATAAACTCATTGTTTTCGAGATAATCCTTAACCAATTCCGCAAGACGGCGATCATCCTCTACCAACAGAATGTGATTAGTCATAGCATGCCCTGTTAAAAAAAACTCCACGGATTTCGCCGCGAGCGCAGATATTTTTTCTGCTCGTTAATGACTTGAAACATATCACTACCTAACAACTGGTTATTCCCATCGCGTAATTCAAATTGGGTCGATTGCGCAATATCATCATTAAACTCTATGCGACCAAAAGCAGCATCTTGCCAACACGCAATGGATTTTTCATCGCTTTTTCGGATTAAACAAACAGAAAAGGCTTTATTATTTTTAGCTTTCCACTCAGCTACTATTGTCGTTTTACATTGAGACTCAGCCTCAGGCAAAATACAAATATTAGGCTTTAATTTTAACTCTGCAGTTAGAGTACCTTCACTTGCACTTACGTTTACACTTAGCAACACCCCAACAATTATTAATAAATTAACTCCTTTAAAAATGGTACACCCCCCCAGCAAATGCCGTAATCACATTGTCATTTGTTAAAAGCGGGCTATTAATAATAGGGTCACTCAAATGCCGATAACTGGTAAAAAACCGCAAACCCCAACGTTCATTCAATTGGTAATTCCAATCAAATCGCAACAGCGTTGTTACTCCTGGATTGGCTTTGTACGGCATTGAATCTACGGTTTCTTCTTCCTCCAAACCATAAAAATAACTGAGTGTTTCAGCGCTCTGCCAATTAGCACCGAGGGTTAGTTTAACATCGTGCTTTCCAACACTAATGCTTTTACTTAACGCCATGCGCAATTCGTGGCCAGCATAATATCCAGTAACTTCGCGCAATGCCTGCACTTGTAAATCCACATCATTCCAATTGACGTTATATTCTAAACCTGCAAGTGCAGCCATACGGCGATTGTGCAATAACTGCTTGTTGATTTGATGATTGGTAGGCTCGGCACCGGGAAGTTCTTTGGTTATAGCTGTAGTTTCATTTTGCACAATAAAATTATTGGCATCCCAATTATTGAAAAATACTTGGTCGTAACTCGGCGTTAATAACACACTGAACTGTTGGTGCTGATCTTGATACAAAGCATAACCAACATCCAAGTTTTGAATAAAAAAATGGTCGCCTTGATAACTGATTTGCGGTACTAAAACTAATGGAATATCAGCGTTATCCATCACTGGATTTGTACGCACACCCAACCCCACACCTAGGCTAAGTTGCCAGCGTGAGTCCTGCTCTGATTGTGCTGTGGCAAATGAGGCTGTGAATCCTGCACATAATAATGTGAGAATTTTTAAGATATTCGGCCACGTGGAGTAATTCATTTGTCTAGCCCTATAAGAATCTAAAAATCACCGTAAATATGCACACTGCATTTTTAGGATAACCCTTAGTTATACCGCTAAGGTCCGACTAAAACTGTAATCTTTTGTGATAGGAAATAGGAGCTGGAAGCAGGCATATGCCTCCAGCGCATTGATTAGAAACGATAATCGACATTTACCGCGGCGAGATTAGGCTTGTTGCTAATATCTTCACAGATATTGCGATATTCGATGTTAATGTTGAAGTGCTCGTTAAGAACAAAACCAATACCTATACCGTAAGAATAACCTGATACAGAATATTTTGATTTAGTAACCGTTGTGGCTTTACTATCGTAGTTACCGGTGCTGGTATTTAATTGATACGCAGCATCTGTAATCACACTTGATGTGTCAACCTGACTATACCCCAGAAGCGCATAGAGTTTAGCCTCGTCATTTACCAATTCCGGTTTATAGTAAATGCTGCGATAGTTGCCAATTTCACGTGCGTAAGAGGTAATGTGGCGTTCACCACTTGCGAAGCCGTTGGTGCCCGTACCATCAATACTGGCTTCTCCAATGCCCGTGCTTTTGCCGTTACCAATACGCAGCTCCACACCTAAAGCATCATTATATTTATACCCGCCGAAAAGCTCTGTCGCCTTAATTCTGCTCAGTGTGTCGAGCTGATCTTGATCGTCTTTAATACTGGCACCGCCAATACCCGCATAAAAGCCATTATTATTGTCAGCTAAAACTGAAAAACTGAATATGCTAAGCGCAAGTAAACACAACTTTTTCATGAGGTAATCCTAGTAGTAACGCATTATTTTGCGCACCATCATAGCCGAGGGAAAGCCATAAAAAAAGCACCGGTACAAACCAGTGCTTTCAGAGAGCCATATAAAGAACCAGTGTCCGTATAAAAAGGACAGTGGTTATTAATGATGTTTAATTTTTTCCTCTAATTTCAAACCAGAAACAATTTCAATATTGATGCCATCAGATAAGCCCGTTTTCACCTCACGTTTTTCAAATTTTTGTGGTGCTGTTTCAACTTCAACAAAACTCGCTTTATCTTCAATCATCAAATCACCCTCATTGATAGCCAGCACATTTTCCTTTTTATCCAAAACAATATCCGCATTAGCGCTGTAATTGGAACGCAGGAAAAGATCTTTATTGAGTTTTACTGCCGCACGAATTGTAAATTTAATGGTGCCCTGATCAGTCACACCCTTAGGTGAAATATATTCTAGAATGGCGGTAAAAGGTTTACCTTGCAACGCGCCGATGTTTAACACTAACTCCATACCTTCACGCAACTTCCCTACTTCAGATTCATCGACCAAACCTTCGAAAATCATATCGTTCATATCAGCCAATGTTGCAATAGATGTCGCAGCACCAAACGAACTTGATTCAACAATAAAAGCACCTTCACGGTTGGGTATGTTCAATACCATGCCATTAATAGTTGAGGTTACAACATTCGAAATTTTCTCTGAATTTTTAGTCACGCCAGAATTCATTAGCATTAAATAATCTTGTGCGCTTTTTACAGATTCTTTTTGTAAGTTATACGTCATTTGTGATTTATTAAAATCTGACTCAGATATCAGTTTTTGTTGGAATAATTTTTTCTGGCGATTAAATTCAGTTTCAGCATTCTGCAAACTGATATTCGCTGATTGCAGTTGCGATTCCGCTTGGCTTACTTGCATCATATTGGGACGGAGAGTAATTTTTGCGATGAGATCGCCTTTTTTCACCGTTTGACCCGCTTCAACATATAAGGTTTCAATAACCCCAGATACTTGCGATTTCACCTCAATTTCACGGCGTGGAATAACCTTCCCTGTCGCCACCGTTTTTTTGGTAATCGTTGTTTTAAAAACCGCGTCCGTTGTATAAACCTCCGGCTTTGCTTGAGATTTTTTATAAAGAAAAACCGCTGTGCCAACAAACACAACTAAAATTAACCCCAGCAAACCGTAACTTAATATTTTTTTCATTGATTTAATTCCAATTGATCAAAAGAAACTATTCATCTTGTAGCGCAACAATAGGATTTACTTTTGCTGCTTTTGATGCTGGCAATAAAGAAGCAATGAGCCCCGCAATTACCAATACCGTTAACGCAACAACACCTGTATGCAGATCCATAGAAAGATCTTTAAACATTTGATTGCCGCCCATTGAGAGCGCTTTATTAACAAGCTCTAAAAATAAAACACCTAATACCAACCCTAGATATCCTGCAAATATCGTAATCACAAGAGACTCTTGCACAATCATGGCTACGATAGATAGCGGAGTTGCACCTAAGGCTTTACGCAAGCCAATTTCACGGGTTCGCTCTTTAACTACAATCAGCATAATGTTACTCACACCTATCGCACCCGCCATAATAGTGCCTGTAGCAACAATCCAGCTGAACACGCTAATGCCGGTAAATAAACCAAATACTTGGTCAAAGATTTTTTGCATATTAAATTTACCGAATACCGCCGTATCCTTTGGATCAACTTGGTGATGTTCAAGCAACAAATTTATTGCATCATCTTGTACTTTGTAGGCATCAAATCCGGGTTTAGGGATAATTAAAATGCTACCAATTGAAGAAAGTTGATTGTAGGAATAGCGCAATGACGCATTAGGCATGTATAACTTTTCAGTATCTGAGCCATCAGACCCTACATTGCTACTTTTAAAAACACCAATAACCTGAAAATTAATACCTGCCACATTAATAAAGGCACCTATTACAGGCTCACCATTTTTAAATAAATTTTCTTTTACCTTTTGGCCTATTATCACAACCTTGCGTCGTTCAGTTTCATCCGCTCTATCTATACCGCGACCTTCCGACATTTCAATTTGATGAAGTGATTCAAGGCCTTGATAAGAACCTTCAATAGCATAACTACCACTATTGGTTTTGTAGGTTGTATAAGCTGGGGTACCACTCCAACGACCAACACTGTTTTGTGGGTATATTTTATCGATGCTATTCAAATTCAATTTTAAATAATTAATATCATTATCACGCAACTGTACCCAGCGGCCTAAAGGAGTACCTTTGTAAGCAATTTGCGTTGGATTTTGAATCCAAATAAAAATAGCATTGGGCATTTTTTTTAAGTTTTCAGTGGCGCCATTTTCTAAACCGCGGCCTGCTCCGATCAGCAGACTTAACATAAAAATGCCCCAAAAGACCCCAAAGGCCGTTAAGGCAGTTCGCAATTTATGCTGACGCAGCGAAAACCAAATTTCTTGCCACTTATCAATATCCAAGAACATAGATTAATCCTGCTTCATGGCTTCAATGGGTGATACACGCGCTGCACGTGATGCAGGAATGAACCCAGCTACAGCGCCAACACTCACTAAAATAATTATCGCGGTTGTGGCCAAATGAAAATCAATTTCGGGACGTTTAAAAAACATCATTTTCGCACCCGATTGTTCAAGCCCAAAAGAAACCAACTCTAATAATCCAACGCCAATTACCAAACCTAAATAACCCGCAATGGTGGTCACTAAAATAGATTCCATAATAAGCGTAGTAACAATGCTCGTTGGAGTAGCACCCAAAGCCTTACGAATTCCAATTTCACGGGTACGCTCTTTGACGGTAATGATCATGATATTACTAACACCCACAATACCTGCCATCAAAGTTCCTATGCCGACAAACCAAATTAAAACATTGATGCCAAAAAAAACTTTATTCAATCCTTCCAGATTCTTGGCTCGATTGAATGACGAAATACCGCGGTTATCATCAGGTGAAACTCTGTGCCGCTCTTTAAGTAGTTTTAAAATTTTTTCTTCCAACACTATGCCATCAGCATTGGGTTGCGGACGCACAAATAACGTGTCCACATAAGCGTCGTAACGAAAAACCGCTTTATAAGTTGTTAATGGTATATAAACACGATTAGCCGCCATGCCCATGTTGTCATCGTCGTCAAATACGGCGATCACTTTAAAATAGATATCATTTAATTTAATGTCGTTGCCGGGTGCGTTATTGACTGAGCCAAAAAGACGTTCAGCAAC
>Ga0075014_100000060_pt1 | contig 38633 bp, 36 predicted proteins | sample AleBraG_ABR_2014_FD_71472 | JGI IMG/M metagenome (GOLD analysis project Ga0075014, IMG submission 71472) | Freshwater sediment microbial communities in response to fracking from Pennsylvania, USA - Alex Branch Run_MetaG_ABR_2014 | ecosystem: Environmental > Aquatic > Freshwater > Creek >... | reverse complement strand
GGAGGCCACGGAGTAACTCAAGGCGGCGCCGCTGCTCGCGACCGCGACGTTCTGCGCGGCGGGTGTGCTGCCGCCAGTCTGGAACGCGAAGGAGAGCGTGGCTGGACTGAGTGTGAGGTTCGCGGCTGCAACCGCTGGGGAGAGCGTCAGACTCGACACATAAACGGAGTCCCCATTCTCGTCTCCGCTATTGTCGGCACCAACTCCTGCGAGATAGAGACTGATATTCCCGACATTGGTTGCGGGTGGGGTCCAGTCGACCTGGTAAGTGGCGCTGCTCGCGGTGCCAGCCATGTCGTTGATCTGAGCGGCGTAGCTCTTGCTGCTGTTTGTTCCGGTACCAGTACGGACGCTGCTGTTGGCGTCCACCGCGGTGAATGCGCCAGCGCCAGTCGAAGTAGCTGCCGCCTGAACGGCCGTCATTTCATAGCCCCAGGCGAGCCCAGCGGGATCAGAGATCGAAACTGTCAGCCGTTGTTTGACGCCGGGTGTGTACGTGGTGCCGCCCGCCGCACTCACCGCGACTCTACCGCCGCCGAGCCCGCCAGTGTGGCAAGTGGCGCAGGTGCTTTCTCCTGGGGCTCCGGTGCGGGCGATGGGAGGATTCGAACTCGAGGATAGAGCGATGATTGGCAGGATGACGATTAAGGCTATGCCGAGCCATACGTGCGGATGCTTCTTAATTAGGGGAGGCATGGATTCGTGATCTCCGTTTCAGAATATGAATGCGCCCTGCAGATCGAGCGCCTGGCCTAACTGCGAGGCCCGGGGCCCAACTCCTTCTTCCCACAGCGCGTGGAAGATCGACGAGGTGGCGTTATGCAACTACTTAGGGTGCAGTTTCGACCGGAACGGGCCGACAGTCAGTGATTACAGTCACCTGACGGAGTGACGATTGACACGATTTGGAACACGCGTGGACATGTACGCACGGCCATGCCGAAATGTCGGCAGAAAGAAGTCTGTCCTGAATATGTGACAACGGAACCAGCATTCTGGGGTTATTTACTGGCCTCGGAGGGGGCGACCGGAGCCCGGGCGGTAACGGTCATTGCGCCCGAGGGAGAAGGCCGGCCTATTGCAGAATCGGAGATGGGCAATACCCGATGGAACGGGCACGCTTCCGAATCAGACGCTTACCAGGATATCGGCCTTACGCGGGCAGCCGTGCCCGCGCCACACTGGACCACACTATCCAGCGAGCCGTCCCGCCCACACCAGCACTGCGATTCCCACGATGATGCGGTAGACGGCGAAGGGGACGAACCCCCGGCGGCGGACCCAGGCCATGAACCACGCGACCGAAGCGTAGGCGACGATAAACGAAACCACGAAGCCGATGGCCAGCACGACCCACTGCTGCGAAGTGATGGCGGAGACTCCGATGGGATTCTCGCCTTTGCCGTAGACCGACTTGTAGAGCGTGTAGAGCGTGGCCATGGCCATGGTGGGAATCGAGACGAAGAACGAAAACTCCAGCGCCGAAGCACGCGACATGCCCGCCAGTTGCCCGGCGGCGATGGTGGACATGGAGCGCGAAGTGCCGGGAAAGACGGCGGAGAGAATTTGGCACAGACCGATCCAGATCGATTGGCCGAGCGACATTTCGTCCATGCGGGTCGTGTGGACGCGCGGGTTCGGCGCGCCTTCCGGGCCACCGTAGATGCGGTCCACAATCCACATCACAATGCCGCCCACGAGCAGCGACATGCCCATGATGTGCAGGCTCTCAAGATGCTTGCCGATCACTTTGGTGAGCAGGAACGCCGGACCGGCGGTGACGACGAAGGCGATCATCGTCAGGCTGAGCGGATGCGTGAGCAGAGTGCGCTCGCCACGTTCGCCTTGGGGAAAGTCAGAAAGGAACTTGGCAATGCGGGCATGGAAATACACGGGCAGGCAGAGAATCGCGCCGAGTTGGATGACGATAGAATACATTTTCCAATAGCCGTCAGAGAGACTGACGTGCAGCAGTTGTTCGGCGATGCGCAGGTGCGCGGTCGAACTGACCGGCAGAAACTCCGTGAGACCTTCGACGATGCCGAGCAGCAGGGAGAGTAAGTAGTGGTTCACGCCGCCTCCGTGGAAGGATCAGTATCGCAAAACGAAGGCGAAGCGCGGATAGAGAAAAAGGTTCCGTGTCGCGTGAAAGCAGGAGGCCGCGAAACGGAGCGCTAGAAGTCCTCCCAGCCCTGGTTGGCTTTGCACGCGGTAACGGACTTTTGACAGACCTCCAGCTTGGTAATTGGGTGCACTTCCCAGTTGGTCGAGCGTTTCAGGGTTTTATTGGGGCGTTCGTTGGGCAAACGATGCGTCTGATGAATGTGCTTGGTATCGAGCATGAGCCAGCCGGTGACGCGGATGTACTCGCCTTCCAGTTCTTTCACGTTCTTGTAGAGCCAGTTGTCGTGGCCGTTGGCGCGGATGCGCGGCGAAATCTCAGCCGTGACCGAGGTCTGCTCGTCATCGTCGAATTCGTCGACGAGGACCATGTGAACGTCGGTATCGACTCGGCGCGTAAGCCCGCAATTGCAGGATTCTCCTCCGCCGGGTTTGGCGAGCTTCAGAAAGCCCTGAACTTCGACCGGAGTCCCTTCGCGGCCGGGCTTGCGCAAGGGAGTGCGGTCGGCCCCGGTGTCCCAGTGCGCGGGTTGCGGGAGCGTGCGTATGAAGGCGAGCGTCTTCTTTTTCACGTCGGCGGCGGCGGGAATGTCGATTCGATTCTTGGCTTTATTCAAATCTACGTCGCCTTCATCGCCGCAACCGGCATCGGGACAGTCGGCAATCTTGTCGATGCTAACCGTGCATTCCGCGGTGGGGGGTTTTTTGGGCGGTGGTTGTGCGCCGGCATTCAGCGCAAGGAGGAGGAGCAAACTGGAAAGGGCAAGGACAATCAGCGGGATACGGGACTTCATAGGAGTCTCCTGTCTGGGCAGGCACTTGCCGGAAAGAGCATAGCGCGGTCGCTGTGGTTGCACAACTGGAACATGATGGCTGTCAGTCTGACGTTGGTTGGAGTGAGGCGCGAGCCGAACGTCAGGGCCGAGCTCTTTCTTATCGGGGCGCCGGTTGAAGATCACATCCTCCGAGCAAGCATGAAGAGCCTCTCCCAGCAGTGTGCATCAGACTCGGGGCCACCTGTTCTAGGATGAGATTGTGGAAAACTTGTTTACCAAAGCGTTGTTCAGCCTGGCGGCGCTCGCCGTCGCTATGGGGTTGCTGCTGTTTGTCCCGGCGGGAACGATTCGCTATTGGCAAGGATGGCTGTACTTTGTCACCTTTATCGGGTCATCGCTGTTTTTCTCGCTATATCTCAAGAAACATGATCCAGCGCTCATCGAGCGCCGGATGCGCGGCGGACCGATGGCAGAAAAGCAGACAACGCAAAAGATCATAATGCTCTTTACCTCGTTGGGATTCATCGCGCTTCTTGTGGTGCCGGCGCTCGATCATCGTTTCCGATGGTCACGGGTGCCGCGTTCTGCAGTGATCGCCGCCGACATTCTGGTCGCGGTAGGGTTCTTCCTTATATTCCTCGTGGCCAGGGAGAATACGTTCGCCTCCTCAACCATCGAGGTGGCTGTCGATCAGAAGGTTATTTCGACAGGACCGTATGGCCTGGTGCGCCACCCGATGTACGCCAGTGCCCTCCTGTACTTGATTGGCACTCCGCCGGCGCTCGGTTCGTACTGGGGATTTCTGGCTTTGGCGTTTATGATTCCGTTCCTGATCTGGCGGATTGTGGACGAAGAGAAATTTCTCGCGAAGAATCTGTCCGGTTATGCGGAATACCAAAACAAAGTGCAATATCGATTGCTGCCGCATGTTTGGTAAGTGATGTGGGCGCAAGTGGGAAAAATTGACTTTCCCAGCCGTGCGCTTGCACTCAAAAAAGACTCAGGCTGCGAGGTAAGTCGAATGTTTTCACTTCCATGTACTTCTCACTTCGAGCTTGGTACGCGGGTTGCACCTTCCTCCGCAGAAGGGAAACAAAACATTTCTCCCAGGAGGATCACGTATGAAGAAGGTTCAGGTACTTGCGGTGATCGGTTCGCTCGCCTTGCTGCTGGCAACGCGGGGCATGGCGCAGTCGACGAACGTCGAGCCGGAGCAAGCCCAGGTGTCACAGCAACAACCCTCGCAGGACGGGGCCCGCACGACGAACGAGGCTAAGACCTTTACAGGCAAGATCGTTGAGACGGACGGAAAGCTCGTGTTGCAGGATGCAGCGAGCAAAACCACGTATCAACTCGATGACCAGGAGAAAGCTAAAGGCTTCGTGGATCAGCAAGTGAAAGTCACCGGCACGCTCGATTCTGACAGCGGCACGATTCGGGTCAGTTCGATCGAGCGCTCTGCCTGAGTTGGCGGTTCCGGTTCGGCGGTCGAAGGTCAACCAGAAGTAAAAGAGAGGCCCACTTCTCGAATCTCGCGAGAAGCGGGCCCTCTCGTGCAGAATCCTGAGCTAAGCTGGCGGTCAGACGCCCCGGTCCAGGTCTTGACCGATGCGGCGCCATAACTCGTCTTTGAACACATAGTGTCTGCGAACAGCTAAACGTTACTTTCCTGTGAGTCTCGGCGGCCTCACGGAACGAACGACGGAATGCCGCAGCCAAGTCTGCAACGAACTCCCTGGCGCGATCACTATTCCAACCAGCGAACCGACTGCCCCCGGCGTATTATTCGGGCGCGCTGGTGGAGCGCTCAAAGGGGAGGATGAAATGGCCGAGGAAACTGGAATCCTGTCGCGTCTGAAAGACTTCATGACTTTCTTGCGGGAAGGGATCATCACCGTCGTTCTGTTGCTGTTTCTTGTGCTGCCCGGCGCGATGAGGGGGGTCCTCACCCGTGCAGGCTTTACGTCGGCTGACATCGCGGGTTTCAAGCTGGATCTCCAGCAATCGGCGCAGCAGACGCAGGCGGCGAGTGATACGGTGGCACAACTGGAGGAGCGGTTGGCGACGCTGAGCGCACGGCTCGATCAGGTGAGCCAGTCAGCCGCGGCGGCGCCCGAAACGAAACAGATCCTTGCCAGCGTGGCATCTGAGTTGAGCAAGACGCGGGAGCAAACCAATACTGCGCAGCAGACCTTGCAAAGCAGCCTGCGGGTGCAACGATCCGTAATTCAGCGGGTGGATCCGAAGCTGTTGGAACAGATCCGGCCAGCAACGCCGCAGCGCTAAGGGGCGGCCGCGAGGGTGTAGGCGAAGTCGTAGAAGTGCTGGCCGTTTTCGATCTTGATGGTCATTGTGCCCGCAAGGCCCGCGAGTTGCCCGCTGCCGGAGTCGGGCACGACGGTGACGGACATCTGCAAGGCGCCACGCGTCATGGTGCCAATATGCTGCAGAACAAAGCTGCCGCTGCGACCCTGGAGTTTGCCGGTGACGCGCTCCATGGCAACGTAGCCGGCTGAGCCTTGGATCTCTGCTCTGGCCCCCAGCATCTCGCCTTTGCCGGTGGCTTCCAGATCACCGTGAAACTGCTTCTCCATGGACAAGCGGCTGAGAGTCGAGCCGTCAGCTTTCTCCTCAGTCTGAGGCGTCATCTTCACGTGAAATGTGCCAGTGGCATGCATGGGAGCCGCCGGTTCTTTGGGAGGGAGATGGGGAGGCTGAGTCTGAGTATAGGCCGGGCAGGCCAGCAGAGCGCACAAGCCCAGGCACAAAGCAAAAACTCTTCGGTGCTGCATGACTCTCCTCATTTGTGGGATGGACGCTGCCATGTGTGCGATCATTCTACCGGTTCGTGTCCATTGCTCTCGCGGGATATCCTTCTTGCCAAGAATGCGAGAGTGGAGCACCCTAGGTCGGAAGCGAATCGTATCTTCTCCGGGAGGCTCGAGTCGTTGCCCATCTCCGTCCCAGTTTCGCGGCGCAGGTTTCTCGGGTCGGCCGCACTTGCATCTGCAGGGTTTGCCTTGTCGGATGTGTCGCTATGGCGGGCCGTTGCGGCTGCGGCTGCGCCGCCGTTGCAGCAATTCGGCTACGGCGATGTGACCCTGACCAGCGAACTTCACGAAAAGCAGCTGGAAGAGAATCTCGCTCTGCTGATGGGGCTGAACGAAGACAGCCTCATGAAACCTTTTCGCGAAATGATCGGCAAGGCGGCGCCGGGCGAAGATCTTGGCGGCTGGTATCGTTACGATCCGAAGTACGACTGGCACACCTTCGATGCGGGTTTTGCGCCGAGCGCAACGTTTGGGCAGTGGGTTTCGGCGCTGGCGCGCATGTATGCCATCACAGGCAAGCCCGAGATTCGCGACAAAGTGTTGCGGCTGAACCGGCTTTATGCCAGGGAAATTGCCGGCGAGTTTTACGTCAACAACCGTTTTCCCGCCTACTGCTACGACAAGCTGGTGTGCGGCTTGATCGACTCCCATGAGTTTGCCGGCGATCCCGATGCCCTCTCGATTCTGGAACACACCACAGACGCTGCTCTGCCGCACTTGCCGGGCAAAGCGATTGAACATGGCAAGAGCTGGCGGCCGAATACAGATGAGTCTTATACATGGGACGAGTCCTATACCATGCCGGAGAATCTCTTCCTCGCCTATCAGCGGGGCGCCGGAGCACGCTACCGGGAGATCGCGACCGCTTATCTTGAGGATGAGTACTTCGGTCCTCTGAGCGAGGGCCAGAACGTTCTGGCGGGACGACACGCCTACAGCCACGTGAATGCTCTGAGTTCAGCCATGCAGACTTACTTGACGCTGGGCAGCGAAAAACACTTACGCGCAGCCATGAATGGCTTCACCATGCTGACCGAGCAGAGCTTCGTAACCGGCGGCTGGGGTCCGGACGAGCTGCTACGCGCGCCGGGTAGCGACGATGTCTATAAGAGCCTCACGAACACACACAGCAGTTTCGAGACGCCCTGCGGGTCCTATGCCCACTTCAAGATCACACGCTATCTGATGCGAGCGACCGGCAACTCGCGCTACGGCGACAGCATGGAGCGCATGATGTACAACACCGTGCTCGGCGTAAAGCCCATGCTGGCCGACGGGCACACGTTCTACTATTCCGACTACAACAACAAAGGTAAGAAGGTCTATTCGAACCATCGCTGGCCCTGTTGTTCGGGAACGCTACCCCAGGTGGCCGCGGACTATCGAATCAATACCTATTTTCGCGATGCAGCGGGTGTCTATATCAACCTCTATATTCCATCCACTCTGCGCTGGACGCAGAACGGAGCCAGGGTTGAGTTGACGCAGAAGAGCGCATACCCGTTCGACAGCACGGTGCAATTCGAAATACAGGCAGCGAAGGCGGTGGAGTTTGCGCTGACTTTCCGGATTCCAGCGTGGGCGAACGGAGCTTCGATCTCAGTCAATGGGCGCCGACTCGATACGGCGGCTCCGGGAACGTTTGCGCCAGTTCGGCGCGCGTGGAAGACGGGAGATCGAATCGAAATCGATCTGCCGCTCGCCCTGCACCTGGAAGCACTGGATGCGCGGCACCCTGAGACCGTCGCGTTGCTGGGGGGGCCGCTCGTGCTCTTTCCCATCGGCGACCCGCCGCCGGCACTGACGCGAGCCGAACTGCTCGCCGCCAAGCGAACGGCGGCGCAGTCCTGGGAAATCACGACGCATGCCCGGCAGTTTAAGATGTTACCGTTCACAGCGATCGTGGACGAGCCCTATTCCACCTATCTGCAAATTTTGACGTCGTAAGCTGGATATCCTCAGCGAGGTAAATCTTAAGGAAGAGGAGCTATGAGAATTCACATTCGATTTGCGGCAGTCATGTTGTGTGCTTTGCTATCGACGGCAGTATTCGCGAAGGACGACAAATCCACCAATCCCAAGCCCGATGGTTACCTGGGGCGTTGGGATTTGACATTGAAGGCTCCCGACCATGTCTATCCGTCGTGGCTCGAAATTACGCAAGAGGCCGGCCAGATCCGGGTGCGCATGGTCAGCCGCTGGGGACACGCGCGTCCGCTTCCGAAAGCGGAACTGACGAAAGACGGGATCATGTTCGTCTCTCCGAAAGAAGAGGAAGACCGCAAAGACGACATGGTGTTCCAGGGAAAACTGGAAGGCAACAAGCTGGTCGGGACCACGACTGGGCAGGATGGCGCACCGTGGACGTGGACCGGGGAACCAGCGCCATCATTGAAGAGGAAGGGCGCGCCGAAATGGGGCAAGCCAATCCAGTTGTTCAACGGCAAGGATCTGGCTGGTTGGAAACTGAGCGATCCGAAAGGGAAGCCGTGGACGGTAGAAAACGGAACCCTCGTAAGTCCGGGGCATGGTGCTGAGATCATCAGCGAGGGCACGTTCGAAGATTTCAAGCTGCACATTGAATTCAACTGCGCCAAGTGGGCGAACAGCGGCGTGTATCTGCGCGGGCGCTACGAAGTACAGATCGAAAACGACCGTGACCCGGAAGGCGCGAACATGCGGACGGGAAGCGTCTATGGGTTTCTGGTGCCCACGCCGGAGCCGCCGCGCACGCCCGATGTGTGGCAGACGTACGACATCACGTTTGTGGGACGAATGATCACGGTTGTTCTCAACGGCAAAACCGTGATCGACAATCAGGAAATTCCGGGAATCACCGGCGGTGCCCTGGAGAGCCACGAAGGCCTGCCCGGGCCGATCTATCTGCAGGGCAGCGAAGAAGGGCACGTGTCGTACCGGAATATCGTGCTGACGCCGGCGATGTAGGTGCTTCTGCGAGGCTCCGATCTGTGCTGACGCTGGGCTAGTTCCCGCTAGCGGGCACCTTCTCGTAAGCCTTCTGCAGATACTTGCGGGCTTCGTCGAGGGCGCCTTCGGTGTTGTCGTTCGTCTGCAGCGCCTGGCGGTACTCGTTGGTAGCGCGCTCGCGTTGGCCGGTGATGTCGAAAATCTTGCCCAGTTGCACGTGGCACCAGACCTCCGTCCAGCGCGGCTCGCCATTGCCGTTGAGCGACTCACGGTAAGCGTTGGCGGCCGACTGGTAGTTCTTCTGCGCGAAGAACACTTCGGCAATGCGGTAGTGGGCGAGCGAGCTGTTCTTGTCGACGTCGAGCGCCTTCTGGAATTCGCGCAGCGCCTCGGCGAGGTCTCCCTGTTGTGTCAACTGCTGGCCGCGCAGGATCGCGGTGCGCATCTTGAGGTCAGGCGAGTTTTTCAGCACGTGGTCCTCAGGGTCGACCACGATCCGGCGCGGACGGCCGAAGGTTTCAACCGTGAAAGGCGAATTAGTGCCCACGACCTCGATGGTGCGTTCTTCCGTCTTGCCATCGGTATCAATGCGCAAAGTCACGGGCATACGGAACAAGTCAAGATCCTGAGAAATTTCGCCCACCGTGCGGAAACCTTTGTTGCTGCCCAGCCGGTATACCGTGTACTTGCTCTTGAAGTCAGGTGCGCCGGTGGAATCCATCCACTGCGAGAAGAACCAGGCGAGCTGATCGCCATAGTGAGACTCGGCCTCCTTGCGGAAGTCGTCGGTGGTGGCGGACTTTCCCGCGAACTTAATGGCAAAACTACGCAGGGTGTTATTGAACTTTTCTTCGCCCATTACAAACCGCAGCATGTGCAGGACCGCGCCGCCCTTATCCGTGGTCAGCGACTGGAACTCGGGCGAGAACTGATCGAGCCGTGAAGCGCTGGAGAGCGGAACGCTGTCATAGGCCAAAGCGCCTACCGCCATGTCTTTCACCACTTGCTCGTAGCCCGCCTCGCCGACCGCGCTTGCAACATAGCGAGCTTCGGAGAAACGCGCCAAGCCATCTTCCAGCCACCAGTCATCGCGCGTGGCCGGACTGACGATCGTTCCCCACCACTGCCGCGAAATCGTGTTGGCCATCAGGCGGTAATTGGTTTTCTCGTTGATGGCGCGGCCAGCGATCGCCGCGATTTCCGGCGCCCAGGCCGAGGGAACCGTGTCATCGGGCAACTCGACCAGTTTCAGGTTCGGCGTCATGGCCGGGCCGAAACTGTCGGTGAAGAAAGTGAATTCCTTGCCCGCCGTCTCGCCATAAACCTGCGCGAATTGCTGGTGCAGCGGCTTGAAGTAGACATGGATATTGGCGCCCGTTCCCGCGGGTTTCGATTCCTGGAACACGCCCGCGATAATGGTGCCGGGAAAGCTGGGCTTGTCCCAGGTGAAGGTCCAAGTCTTTTGCGGTAGCACCGGAGTCGCGACGGCGCCTTTCTTCGTTGCTGGCGTGATCGCAGCGCTCGTCGCCGTGCCGCTGCCAATCACCAGCATGTGCGCCGGCAGGGTCACGCGGATGGTCGCTGTGAAGCGGTTGATTCCGTAGTTGTTCACCGGAAACCAGCGTCCGGCGTAGAGCAGGTAAGTCGTGTCGTCGCTGACGTAGGCGAGCTTGACGCCCGGAACCGGGCTGTCATCGCCGGATTCGAGCGTTCCTTCGTACTCGAAATTCAGGGTCGTGGTCGTGTTCTTGGGCAAGCCGGCCGGAAGCGACACGCGCACAGTGGAATCCTGTGTCACGCGCTCGACCGAAAGTACTTTGCCGTCGGCGTCAGTAACTTTGGTGGGCCGCAAGGCATTGTGCAGTTCAAACACCGCCGTGCTCAGGTCCTCGAGGGCCGTGAGCTTTACGGCGGCCTTGGCGCTGAGTTTGTGCGCGCGCGGATTCAGTTCCACGTCAATTTGATAGTCGTCGACGCGCTGGCGAACTTTCTCCGCCGCGAAAAGACTCGAGGAACAGACAATGAGGACGAGAAACAGCGCCGGGGCGCCGAAGCGCGACCGCCTAGCTAGCATGCAGGGGTTCTCCAATAAGGTCAGATGTTTATTTTGGCTGAAAAGATGCGTCTAGGACAAGGGAACAAAAGGATTTAGTGGGAAAGCGACAAAATAATGCGGGCAGCGCGATCCGGGGCGGAGGGGCCTCCGGCGTCGCCCTGGAGCAGCGAGCGCACGCGGGCGAGGCCGCTGAGCATGGTGGCGCGGGCGGGGCCGTCTTCCAGAAGTGGCCGTGTCTGGCGGACGACGTTCTCCGCGGTGAAGTCCTGCTGCACGAGTTCCGGGACGATACGTTCGTTCGCAATCAAGTTGACCATGCAAAGATGCGGCACCTTGATGCGCGAGCGGCCGAGAGCATAGGTGAGGCCGGTGACGCGGTAGACCATCACAAACGGCAGATTCATGAGCGCGGCTTCGACGGTGGCGGTCCCGCTGGCGACGATGCCGGCGCGCGAATGATGCAGCGCCGGGAGGGATTCCGCGACAAGGTGGATGCCGGGAACAGCGCCGATCTGCGCGCGCAAGGCCTGCGGGTTGAGTGTGGGTGCAATGGGGAGCAGGTATTCGTTGTCGGGCCCGAGCTTTGCCGCAGATTCGAGGATCGTCGGCAGGTTCATGGTGACTTCTTTGCCGCGGCTGCCGGGCATCAGCGTGACCCAGGGTTTGGAGGTGTCGAGTTTGTATTGGGCTGCGTAGTCGGTGCGCGAAATGGTCGGCGGTGGAATGCTGGCGAGTGGGTGGCCGACGAAGGTGGTGTCGACACCGCGGTCTCCGAAGAACTTCTCTTCGAAAGGGAAGATAACCAGCGCCTTATCTACGTACCTGCGAAGCAGCCGAACACGTCCCTGACGCCAGGCCCAGAACTGCGGGCAAACGTAATAGACGACCGGAATGCCACGCTTGCGCATTTGGCGCGCGACCCGCCAGTTGAAGGCGGGGGCATCGATCACGACGGCGAGATCAGGCTTGCGCCGGTCGGCTTCTTCGATCAGATGATGGAAGCGACCATAGATTTTCGGCAGGTGGCCGAGAATCTCGGTGATGCCGACAACGGCGAGATCTTTGACGTCGACCACGGTGTCGCATCCGGCAGCGCGCATACGCTCGCCGCCCACGCCGAAGAATTCCAGCGCGGGATCAAGGCGGCGCAGGGCGGAGATGAGCTGCGCGCCGTAGAGTTCGCCGGAGGCCTCGCCGGCGGAGATAAGAACTCGCACTGGGACATTGTAATGGGGAGGCTTATGTGGCGCGGGCACTCTTGCCCGCGAAACGGTAGTGGTAGCATCGACGCATGTCAAGCCGGGAAGAGTGGAAGCCGGCCTTGGACGCGCAGATCAAGCACTGGTCAGCCCTGTCCTGCGACGAACTGATCTCTCAGCCGGCTGATATTCAAACTCACGATGTTGATTTTGACTCCAAGAAATACCAAGTCGAAGTACAGCTTCTCGAAAATACCCAAGAATATGCGCAAGTCTGTGTTGCGGTGGACGACGGCAGTTTCTGGGGAGCTTGTCACCCCTTATCAACATGTTTCATTTCCGAGAAGCAGGCCGAGAAAGAGTAAGGCGGTGAGGATTTCTCGCGCGCAAGAGTGCCCGCGCCACACAGGCAAGAGCTAAAGACTAAGGGCTAACAGCTAAGAGCTGAGCGCTAATCATCCGCGCTGGCCGTAACCCGCGGCCCCGTCGGCGCTCCCGGCAGCGGCACTTCCTGGTCCTTGTACTGCAGTTGATAGAGCTTCCAGTAGACACCGCGCTGTGCGAGCAACTGCTGGTGCGAGCCCATCTCGCGCACCTTGCCTTTGTGCATGACGATGATCTTGTCGGCGCGCTGAATGGTGGAGAGGCGGTGGGCGATGATCAGCGAGGTTCGGCCTTCGACCATGCGGCTGAGCGCCTCGCGCACGCGGAACTCGGTTTCCGTATCCACGGAAGACGTAGCCTCGTCGAGGATCAGGATCTTCGGATTGTGGGCCAGGGCGCGGGCGAAGGAGATGAGTTGCTTCTGTCCCGTGGAAAGCGTGGAGCCGCGTTCGCGGACCGCTTCCTTAAAACCGCCCGGCAGCGTGCGAATGAAGTCGGCGACGTTCACTTCTTCGGCAGCGCGCTCGACCGCTTCGTCGCCGATCCACTCCGAGCCGAGACGGATATTCTGCTCGACCGTGCCGCTGAACAGGAACGGGTCCTGCAAGACCACGCCGTAACGACGGCGCAGTTCGACCAGATCCATTTCCTTGATGTCGACGCCGTCGATGCGGATGGCGCCTTTCTGCACGTCGTAGAACCGGAGCAGTAGGGAAATGACGGTGGTCTTGCCCGCCCCGGTGTGGCCGACGACGGCGATGGTTTCTCCGGGCTCAATGATGAAGCTGACGTCGCGCAGAACCCAATCGGGCTCGCCGGCTTCTGCACGGGCGGGGACGCCCGTGCCTCCATTGCCTTCGGGAGTCATCCGATACGCGAACCAGACGTGATCAAACTCGACGAGTCCAGGCCCTGTTGCTTTGCGGGTGACAGGGGGTGAAGTGATTTCCACCGGCGTATCAAGCAGCTTGAAAATGCGTTCGCTCGACGCCATGGCCGATTGCAAAATGTTGTACTTCTCGCTCAAATCCTGAATCGGCCGGAAGAAGCGCTGCGCGTACTGCATGAACGCGGTCAGCACCCCGATGGTGACCAGCGTCGGCACCCAGTGAAATGTCGGAATGTGCTGCGGCGAAAAGCCCACGCTGACGGCGAGCGTGGTAACACCGCTGATGACCTGCTTTCCACCAAACCAGATGACCGACGCCACCGCCACGGACGAGAGCACTTCGACCACGGGGTAGTAAACTGCGTGCGCCATGATGGCGTCTTTGAAAGCATCCATGTGCAGCGCGTTCACGTCAGAGAACTTCTTGAAGGCCCGCCGCTCACGGTTGAACAACTGCAGCACGATCATGCCGGAGACATGCTCCTGCAAATGCGCGTTGATGCGGGCGATGGCGGTGCGGATGCGACGATAAGAGTCGCGCACCTTATCGCGAAAAATGCTTGTGGCATAGAAGATGACCGGGAGCACGGCGAACGTGATCAGCGCCAGCTTCCAGTTCATGTTCAGCATGATCAGAATGATGCCGAGAAGCACGAAGACATCTTCGAAAATCGAGACCACCCCGGCGGTGAACATTTCGTTGAGCGCATCCACGTCGGTAGTCACGCGCGTCACCAGCCGGCCGACCGGGTTCTTGTCGAAGAACGAAATCTGCAGCCGCTGCAGGTGGCGGAAGATCTGGCTGCGCAAATCGAACATCACTTTCTGCCCGGTCCACTGCATGTAGTAGGTCTGGAGAAATTCAAGCAGAAAACTGAAAGCAATGGTTGCGATATACAGGCCGGCGACCTGCGCAATGCCGGTCAGCGGGTTCGCGCTCAGGAAACGGTCAAACATGCCGTGGCCGCCGCTGACTGGAGCCAAATACTTGTCGATGGCGACTTTGGTCAGGTAGGGTCCCAGAACGTCGGCGACCGCCTTGAGCACAATGGCGGTCAGCGCCAGCACAACCTGAGCCTGGTAAGGACGCAGGTAGGTTAGCAGCCGCCGCATCAGCCGCGCGTCGTATGCTTTGCCTAAGACTTCTTCTTCTTGGTTGGCCATCGGTGAGGCGATTACCTACGTTAGACGATTTTACAGTGCGGCCGGATGGAAAAGCTCAGGCAACACAAATGGCCCGCGAATCCCGCCAGTTGGTACCTTGCGCGGGAGATAATGGAGTCTCGTGCCCCTGGGTATCTACGTCTCCGTCCCGTTCTGCAAAAGCAAGTGCAGTTACTGCAACTTTGCTTCGGGCGTAGGCGCGCGCGCGCTGTATGGGCGCTACGTCGAGAAGGTCTGCGCCGACATCGCAGCGGCCGACGCGACGGGTCAAGCCATGAGCGGTGCTATCGAACGGCGGGTGGATACCATCTATCTCGGTGGGGGAACACCTACCATCCTCGCGCCCGATGATCTGTCCCGGCTGTTTCGCGCCTTGCGAGAGACCTTCGACGTTGATGCCCACGCGGAAGTGACAGCCGAATGCGCACCCGGCACGCTCACGCCGCAGATGCTAAACACGCTGCTCGCCTGTGGCGTGAATCGCATTAGCCTGGGCGTACAGTCGTTCGTGGACCAGGAAGCCGCCGCGGTCGGGCGGTTGCACACACGCGCCAAGGTGCTCGACGACATTGCGCGCCTGCGGACGGCAGGCATCACAAACATCAATGTCGACCTCATTGCCGGGCTACCGCACCAGACGGATGCGAGCTGGAAATATTCCGTGGACGAAACGATTGCCACCGGCGCGCCGCACGTCAGCGTCTACATGCTGGAGGTGGACGAAGATTCGCGGCTGGGCCGCGAGTTGATCGCGGGCGGCGCGAAGTATCATGCCCATTTTGTCCCCAACGATGATTTGACCGCTGACCTGTATCAGGCGGCGGGCGAACAACTTGAGCAGGCGGGGATCGCCCAGTATGAGATTTCGAACTTCGCGCGACGTGCGGACCTGTGTGGGGGCGAGTCTCTGACCCGCCCAGGCCGACTCGAAGAGTCGGCAGTCGATTCCTGGCAATCACGGCACAACCTCAAGTACTGGCAGCGCCGGCCCTATCTCGGGTTTGGTGTGGACGCCCACTCCATGCTGCGGACTGGCTTAGCAGGCAGCCTCCTTGATGCAGTCCGATTCTCCGCGGCTGACGATCTGAACGCATTTCTTGCAGGCGCACCCCTGACCCGCACCGAGGTGACGAGGACTGGCGCCCTGGAAGAGACTTTCTTTCTAGGACTGCGGCTGCTGCGCGGAGTGGATCTGGAAGATGTAGCGCAGCGTTTCGGGCGCGCGGCGGTGGACGCTCTCGCTCCCATGCTCGATGAACTGGAAGGCACAGGACTCATCGAGAGGGAAGCGGCGACGATCCGCCTAACGCAGCGAGGGCGGTTGCTATCGAACGAAGTGTTTCAGAGATTCTTGTTTGCCGAGCCTGCTACCCCGATCCAAGACCACGCGCACAAGAGTGCCCGCGCCACACACTTCAGCGGCGTATAATTCTCGCGGACCTGAATTTCTCGCGTGGGGTGAGCCATGGGTCTCTATTCCTTCTACGACTGCAAGCACAACCATCCCGTCAACCGCCTGCTGCACATGATCGCGATCCCGCTCGGGTTCTCGTCGGTGATCACCGTCTGGTGGCATTGGAAGATCGCGTTGCTGCAAATTCCGGTGGCCTTCGCGCTGGCCTGGCTGGGGCATCTGATCGAGGGAAACAAGCCCGCCTTCATGACCAACCCGACGCACGTGTTCATTGCCCCGCTGTGGATGGCCCGCAGACTGTTTGGCAAGGGAGCCGACAAGGCAGCATGAAGATCGAGATCAAGCGTTGCGTGACCTGACTAGACATTCTGATTCAGGCGGGCCGCCTGAAGCGCGAGTTGCGTAGGTTGCCGGGCGTCGACGTGAAGACGCAGTGGGGAAGCTCTGGACAGATGGATGTCTTCCGCGACGGGCAGAAGGTCTTCTCCTACCAGGAAAGCGGGAGAATGCCCAGCGTCACGGAACTGGTGACGCGCATCACCGGTTGATCCGACCGCACGACCATCCGCGCCGCTCTCGAACACGAGGCTCGACCGACCGGTCAGTCGTTTTCTCCAGTATTTATGCGGGTTTGCGTTACTTCTGATTCTTCTTCTTCGTACTCCGCTGTGATGTAATGGAAAGAGAGCGCAGTCAGCCGCGCTTCTACAAATTTCCCATCGGAGCCACCGCTTGGATTTCCAGCTGAACGAAGAGCAACTGCAATTGAAGAAGAGTGTGCGCGAATTTGCCGAGCGCGAGATCGCGCCCCAAGTCATGACATGGGACGAGGCCTGCGAGTTTCCGCTTGCGACGATTAAGGAACTCGGTAAGCTCGGGCTCCTGGGCATGATCTTTCCCACAGAGTACGGCGGCGCGGGCATGGGTTATGTCGAGTATGCCACTGCGATCGAGGAACTCGCTCGCGTTGACGGCTCTGTCGGCATCATTGTCGCCGCGCACACTTCGCTCTGCTCGAACCACATTTTTGTCGCAGGCAACGAGACACAGAGGAAAAAATACATCCCTAAACTGGCCACAGGCGAATTCATCGGCGCCTGGGGCTTGACCGAGCCTTCTTCCGGATCTGATGCGGGTAGCGCCCGTATGACCGCTACCAGGACGCGCGGCGGCTACATTCTCAATGGCACCAAGACATTCATCACCAACGGCCATTATGCCGACGTGATCGTTGCCATCGCCGTCACCGACAAAGCGGCCCACACCCATGGGCTTTCCGCCTTCGTGCTGGAAAAAGACACGAAGGGTTTCCGCCCGGGAAAGAAAGAAAACAAGCTTGGCCTGCGCGCCAGCGACACTTCAGAGCTGATCTTCGAGGACTGTTTTGTTCCCGCCGAGAACCTGCTCGGCAAAGAAGGCGACGGCTTCATCGACGCCATGCGAATTCTCGACGGCGGCCGCATCTCGATTGCCGCGCTCTCCATGGGCATCGGTCAGGGCGCGTTCGAGTGCGCCCTCAAGTACTCCAAGCAGCGCAAGCAGTTCGGGCAGGCGATTGCCGAGTTCCAGGCCATCCAATGGAAGCTCGCCGACATGGCTACCGAACTCGACGCTGCACGCCTGCTCACCCTGCGCGCCGCGTCTCTGAAAGACGCGGGCAAAAAGTCGACGCAGGAGTCCTCCATGGCCAAGCTCTACGCCAGCGAAGTTGCCGTGCGCTGTGCCAACGAAAGCGTGCAGATTCACGGTGGCTACGGATTCATCAAAGACTATCCGGCAGAGAAGTTCTACCGTGATGTGAAGCTGTGCACCATCGGCGAAGGCACCAGTGAAATTCAGCGGATGGTGATTGCGCGGCAGTTGCTGAAAGGCTAAGCTCTCAGCTTGAGTGCCGCGGAGACTGCCATGACCGAACCCGCCATAGATAGTTTGGTTCCGACGCAAGATGAGAAAACCATGGCCGTGTTCGCTCATGTTTTGCAACTTTTCGGTGGCTGGATCGCGCCCTTGGTCATTTTCCTGGTGAAGCGACAGTCCCGGTTTGTCTCGTTTCATGCCTTGCAGGTCCTGCTTTTTCGGGGCCTGTACCTGATCGTCAGCATGGTGGTTGGCGGTTCTTGTCGCAGGTTTTGTCGTCTTTGCCATGCAATCCCAAGCTACTCCGCACGCCGGACTGCCCCCGATGTTTCCAGTCTTGTTCCTGGTGTTCTGGCTGTACTTCATACTGTGGTGGGTCGTTGTCTTGGCCCTTGCCATAATCTACGGCATTCAGGCTGGACGCGGGGAGTGGACGGAATATCCCGTGCTTGGCAAGTGGGCACGTAAGATCCTCAGAATTGGCCCGCGCGGCGCTCCCTTGCAGGAAGAAACGCTGTCCTGATACTCGTGTGGTGTACTGCTCGCCGCCTGCTTTACACTGAACAGTCTGAACCACGATCCCCAATCCCTGATTGAGCGCCTGCGCGCAGGCGATACGCGAGCGCTGGCCCGCGCCATCTCCACCGTCGAAAACCGTGCACCGGGTTCCTTCGACCTGCTCAAGGCATTGTTTCCGTATACCGGCAAAGCCCGCGTCATTGGGCTGACTGGCGCGCCGGGTGCCGGCAAGAGCACGCTGGTCGATCAACTCGCACACCACTTTCGCAAACAAGAAAAGACCATCGGCATTATCGCGGTAGATCCAACATCGCCGTACACCGGCGGTGCGATTCTCGGCGACCGCATCCGTATGCAGAATCACTTCAGCGATCCCGGAATCTACATCCGCAGCATGGCCACACGCGGCTCTCTCGGCGGGTTGGCGCGCACCACGGCTGATGTCACAACTGTACTCGACGCTTCCGGACGCGACATCGTTCTCATCGAGACTGTCGGCGTCGGGCAGGATGAAGTCGACATCGTGCGCCTCGCCGACATCACCGTCGTCATTCTTGTTCCTGGCATGGGCGACGATGTGCAGACGATCAAAGCAGGCATCATGGAGATCGCCGACATCTTCGTCATCAACAAGAGCGACCACGAGGGCGCCGAGCGCGTGGAGCGCGAAATCCGTGCCATGCAATCCTTGGCCATGCGTAAAGACGGCTGGACGCCGCCGGTAGTCAAAACGGTCGCCAGCGAAGGGCAGGGAACCGTCGAGCTGGCGGAATCGATTTCTCAATATGAAACATTCCTGGTCAAGGAGAACCTGCTCGAGAAAAAGAACGCTCAGAATTGGCAGGAGCGCCTGGTGGAGATGTTGCGGGATGCCGTGCTAGAGCGCGTAATTCAGAAACGGTTTGCCGACGGCGACCTGTCGCGCTATGCCGCCGATGTCGCGGCCCATAAGCGCGATCCGTACTCCCTGATAGAAGAAATGGTCAGCGGATTGGAGAAGTAGTAAGGCGGGCACGGCTGAGCGGCGCGAGATTGCGCGAAAGCCCGTATAGGCTGGCAGACTTCCATGATCCTTCTTGCGGTAGACACTTCCGGGAAACACGGCAGCATCGCCTTGGCGCGGGAGCGCGACGGCAACCTGGAGACGCTCGAAGTGGTTCCACTTGAGGGCGGCACATTCTCGGCCCAACTTGTGCCGCAGATCGCGGCGCTCCTGACGAAGCACGGCCTGACCAAGCGTGATCTCGACGCGTTCGTTGTCGCCTCGGGGCCCGGATCGTTCACTGGCCTGCGTGTCGGCCTCGCCGCGATCAAAGGGCTGGCGGAAGTTTTGCAGAAGCCAATTGCGGCGGTCTCGCTGCTTGAGGTAGTAGCGCGCTCAGCCGGCTCGCCAGGTCGAGTTCGCGCCGCGCTGGATGCGGGCCGCGGCGAGGTTTACGTTGGCGAGTACGATGTGACCTCCACTCAGGGGAAGTGCCTCCGCGAGGAATTAATTAGGCTGCCTGATTTCGGCGCGGGATCGATGGTGATCACGCCCGACAAGAACGTCGCCGAAACCTTGGCTGCGCGAAGCGTCCCCGTGACGGCAGTCCCACGCCCGCAAGCCGATGCGTTGGCCCGCATCGGGTGGGAGAAACTCGCCGCAGGTCAGACGGTCTCAACGCTCGAGCTGGAAGCGAACTATATCCGACGCTCGGATGCGGAGATCTTCGCGAAGAACGTGTAAGCCGTTCCGCCTCCCGCGATTGTCATCCCGAGCAACGCGAGGGATCCCTATCTTCACGAAGAGGCCTCACGCGAGCGCCCCGCTTGAAGCCGCCACCCAGACCTGCGACACTGACCACTCACCCTCATGGGCCGCATCCACGTTCTTCCCGAGCACGTAGCCAACAAGATCGCCGCCGGCGAGGTTGTGGAGCGGCCTGCCTCGGTGGTGAAAGAGTTGCTCGAAAACGCGCTCGATGCCGGCGCAACGCGCATTCGGGTTGACGTGGAAGCAGGCGGCAAGAAGCTCATCCAGATCAACGACAACGGCTGCGGCATGGTGCGCGACGATGCCATGCTGGCTTTCGAGCGCCACGCCACCTCAAAGCTCCGCACCGACGAAGACCTGCTGCACGTCGCGACCCTGGGGTTTCGCGGTGAAGCTTTGCCGTCGATCGCCTCGGTCGCGCGCCTGCGCCTCGAAACACGCGCCCAGGAGGATGCGGCTGGCACTGTCATCGAGATCAACGGCGGAAAGATTCTGCGCATTGAAGAAGCCGGTTTGCCAGTCGGCACCTCGATCAGCGTGCGCGATCTCTTCTTCAACACGCCCGCTCGCCGTAAGTTCCTGAAAGCAGAGTCGACGGAACTCTCGCATATCGCCTCGCTGGTAACGCACTACGCTTTGGCGCATCCCGACAAGCACTTCGAATTGCATTCGGCCACCAACGCCACGTTGATTGCGCCCCCAGTCGCCGACCATCGCGAACGCGTCTACCAGGTGTTCGGACGGGACACGCTCGATCAGCTTCTCCCCGTTGCGGCGATGCAACAACTGGAGCGCGTTGGCCTGCCGCAACTTCCGCCGTGGAAAAGGGAAAAGGAAGATGGGCGCTATGCCGCGATCGACCGCATTCCGGGGGAAGTGCGGCTTCACGGCTTGGTCTCAAAGCCGGAACTGCAGAAACTGAATCGTAATTCCATCTACATCTTCGTAAATGGCCGCCTGATTCGCGATCGCCTTATCCAGCACGCCATCACCGAGGCCTACCGGAATATTCTGCCGGGTGGCGTGTATCCCGTCGTCCTGCTCTTCATCGAGATGCCGACGGAAGAAGTGGATGTGAATGTGCATCCCTCGAAAACCGAAGTGCGCTTTCGGCAGCAGGCTGTCGTGCATGATTTCGTCCGCGAAGCGGTGCGCGGAGCGCTCATGAAAGCGCGTCCGGTACCGCAGTTCACCACCGAGATCGGATCGCGTCCAACGGCAACGCCGGCCCTCACGCCCGGGGCTCAATTTTCATCCGGGCCAAGCGCGCAACCGTGGCGCGATCTCTACGCTCCCGCCGATGGCGGTTTCAGCCTGCAGCCGCCGAGCGTGCCCGCAGTAAATTCCCGGCTCGACTTCGAAGGTGGAATCGCGGTTGAAGCCAACGCGGCTGTCCCGCTGGGACAAGTTCCGCATCCCATCCCAGACCTCGGCTGCGCCCCTCCTATTGCGGAAGGAATCGAGGAGCCGCCAACGCTCGAATCCCTGCATACACTCAAGCCGCTGGGCCAGATCCGCAACTCGTTCATCCTGGCCGTTAACGAAGACGGCCTGTGGATCGTCGACCAGCACGTAGCCCACGAGCGCGTGCTGTTCGAAAAAATTCTGCGCCAGCGATCCGTGAAACGAGTGGAGTCGCAGCGCCTGCTCATGCCGTTGCTCATCGAACTAACTCCGGCACAACAAGCGACGTTTGCCGAAATCGCCGATGAGTTGAACACGAATGGGTTTGAAGCAGAGACTTTCGGCTCGCGCACCATCGCCATCAAAGTTGCCCCTTCGGGCCTCGAGGCATCCGAGATCGAACGCATGCTGCACGAGTTGCTCGACCAGTTCTCAAGCGAGCAGCAGGCGCTGAACATGGAAATGGTGCGCACCCGCATCGCCGCCTCCATCGCCTGCCACGCCGCCATCAAAGTCAACATGCCCCTCGAGCAAAACAAGATGGATTGGCTGCTTGCGGAACTGGCCAAAACCGAAGCGCCCATGACCTGCCCGCACGGCCGTCCCGTTGTGCTGCGGTATTCTGTTAAAGACATTCAGCGGGCCTTCAAGCGAATCTGATGACCGACCAGGAGCTACAGCAGGCGCGACGCGAAAAGTGGTGTCTCGACGGGCGTGCCATCCGTACGCTCGAAGATGCCGCTGCCTTCATTGAGTCTGTCGGGTTCTGTCTTATGTATCCGATGCGCCTGCCAATTCCAGTGCCCACATTCATCGGGGCGTGGATCGGTGGCGCCGACCGCCTGCCCGGATGGCAGCATGCCTACGCCGATCCGCGTGCCATCGATGCGACCGAAGTGATGGTTCGCCTGTTGCGCCAGCGCCTGGCCTACGAAGCCAATCCCTTTGATGAGAACAACGCTTTTCTCGTTTCGGCGTCGCTGTTTCCGTATTTCTACGCACTTGTTGGCGAGCGCAATCCGAAACAGGCCCCGCAGCCTGGCCAGCGCTCCGGCTACTCGCAACTTGCCTGCGACGTATTTGAGGTGCTGCGCCGGGATGGCCCGTTGTCGAAACCCAGATTGCAGGAAAAGTTAGGAGGCTCACTTTCAACCGCGGGTCTCGATCATGCGCTGAATCATCTGTGGTCGAAACTGCGCATCACGCGCGTGGATTACAAGCCCGACGAAGGCGGTTTCTGGGACGTCCTTTTCCGCTGGGCGCCCGAGCCGGTGAAGGAAGGAATTTCACTCTCCGTGCCGCAGGCGCTCTCCGCGGTGCTCTCCAAGTACCTCGATTGCCTGGTGGCGGCCGAGCAGGAAGAGGTGGAAGCCTTCCTCTCGCACTTTGTGGCCCGCTCGAAAGTGAGGGAGGCGATTCACGCGCTGCTGGCGGCTCGCGAATTCTCTTTCGTACACATCGGTAACCGCTCGATGCTGCACGTCACGCCGCCGAAACCCGCAAAGGTGGAGATCGCCTGACCACGGCTCCCCTCCGTGTAAAATCAAGCGTCAAAATGACTCATCCCAACTCCCGCAAACTCATCATTGCCATTGACGGGCCCGCCGGCGCCGGCAAGAGCACGATTGCCGCCCGTCTTGCCCGGAAGCTCGGCTATATCAACCTCGAGAGCGGCGCCATGTACCGGGCGTTGGCTCTGCAGGCAATTCAATGGGATCTTGGTTTCGAGGACGAAGTGGCGCTGCTGAAGGTGGCGCAGCAGTCACAGATCGCACTGGAACCGACTCTTACCGGCAACCGCGTTTTGCTCGATGGGCAAGATGTTTCTGAGCGGCTCCGCCAGGCCGACGTGACCGCGGCCGCGTCGAAAGTCTCGGTCCATCCCAAGGTGCGCGAGTGGATGGTGGCACGGCAGCGGGAAATGGGGCTCAACGGCGGCATCGTGATGGAGGGTCGTGACATCGGCACAAAGGTTTTCCCTGCTGCCGACCTCAAGATTTTTCTCGATGCTCACCCGGAGATCCGCGAGCGGCGGCGGTTACAGCAGCAGCACGTTAGCGCCAAGGAGACCGAACGCATCGTCGCCGAACTGCGCGAGCGCGATGCGCGGGATCGCACCCGGGCGAATTCGCCGCTCGTGCCCGCCGAGGATGCCATCGTGATTGATTCCACGAACCTCCGCGAAGATGAAGTACTGGCGCGGGTGGAAGAGCTCCTGGCCGCCAAGTTCGCCTAGAATCTGGAGCTCAGTTACGGTCAACTCTGAAAGAAAAAAGGGCGCGGCATAAACCGCGCCCTCCGACCTTGCGGAAAAATTGGCTAGAACTGTTGTACCCCTTCCTTCGGCACAGCGTGCTTGCCCGGCTTGGGGGGGGCAGGAATGACGGGCTCCGGCGGAACCGGCGGCGTTGCCGCCATCGCCGAGCCTTTTCGAATCTCAATCGCGCCATGGCTGTTGGTGATCTTCACCGTTCCCACCCCATTGCCGACCGTGCCCGAAGCTTCCCCGCGATCATTCTCGTTCGACACCTTAATACCGTTGAAATCGCTCTGGACCTCGCCGTTGTCGGTGCGGGCATCCACGCGGAAGCCCGCCTGGTCGGGCAGATAGATCTGCACATCCGCGTTGCGATTGAGAATGTCGATCGAACCCACCGGCAGTTTGCTCACCCGTACTTCCACCACTCCGTCGCTGTTGCTGACACGGACGTCGTGAGCAACGCCCTCCAACCGTATGTCCTTCTCTTTCGTCAGCAGGCGTACGGACCCGCCGATGGTGGTGCCGCGCAGATCGCCGCCATCGAGATCGAGGCTGCCGTCCAGCGAACTGAATTCCAGATCGGTTCGCGATGACTTGAAACTCACGGTCTTGCCAATGCGCGAGAGGTTAACGCTCTCCGAGAACTCGCCGCTGAGTCGCGCCGAACCCTTCACGTCGCTCACGGATATCTCGTGCACGTGGCCGTCTACGCTCACGTCCCCGGAAATGCGAGAGACGCGTACCGAACTGCCTTCCACCTCGAGCTTCGCATTGCCTTTGACATCGTCGACTGTGACTTCGCCGCTGCGGCTTGATATTTCTACATCTGCATCACGGCCATTGATCGAGACATCGCCTCGGCCCGAGGTCACCACCACGGAAGCGTTCCGGGGAACAAACACGTCCATGTCGCTGGTCACCCTGTGGCTACCTGCAGCTTGGACGTTGGCATTGAGCGTGACTGTTTTCTCTACCACCGTGAGTTGCGGCTTCGTCTGCTCGTTATACTTGTTCGCTTCGTCCTGGTCGCTGGCGCTGACTCTCTTGTGCACCAGCACTTTGATGGTCTTATCATCCGACGTTGTGATCGTGACCGCGCCACGATCATTGACCACGCGCAGGCTGCCATTGGCGGGGAATTCCTGGCTCAGTTGGTCGTCAAAACTGTAGCGGTCGCCACCGAACCAGGGCATATCTTCCTGGTCCATCAGATTGCCAATTTCGTTGCGATGGTGATACCAGCCCGAAGCAGAAACTCCCACGATGATCAGAAAAACCAGCAGCAGAACGCCCCCGGCGCCCACGCCCGGAGTGGCCGTACCGGCCTGCTTGGCGCGCTGGTACTCAACCAGCCGCACCACTCCCCAGAAGATGAGCAGCAGGGGCCAGTAGCGGGCAAAGATCTCACCCAGTCGCTCTCCTGGGATGACATGCAGTGTGTGGACGAACAGAAAAACCACTCCAACCAGGATGAGGACGATCGGGCCGGCGAGGGACCGCGGGCGTGGCGCGTAACCGTTAGCCATGGTGCACCTCATTCGGATCAGGCGGTGCCGGGGGCGCTGGTGGCGCGGGCACCGGTGGAGGCAAAACCGTAGGCGGAACGTGGCCATTCATCGAGGCCGAGCGCTTGGCAAACAGCACGAGGCCGATGGCGATTAAAAGCAGGGGCCAAGTGCGCTCGAAATCGAGGCTCCGGACGTGCAGTTCGCTAAACAGGAACAGCACGCCAAGCATGATCAGCACCACGCCACCCATCAACCCGTGGCAGCGGCAACGCAGGCAGCTGCAAAACCGGTTGTAAGAGTAAATTTCCATAGTCCCTTTAATTCCTTCCTACGAGACCCTGTTCCAGCGTTTGGCCACCAGCCACACGCCGAGGACGATCAAGATCACCGGCCAAAAACGGTGTACGGGAAAATCAAAGCCTAAATTGTCGATCAGAAACAGGCAGCCAATGATGATTAGCACAATTGCGCCGACGGGCAGCCCGTGCCAGGCGCGAGCCGGAGAGGCGGGCAGCGCACCCCCGTACACATCTTGGGGTGGAACGTTGCCCATCGGCGTCACACCAGCTGCCGGCGGAGGGTTGGTGGGAGGCACAGCCGTGACCACATGTCCATGTGTGCGCGTAACCGCCGGTCCGAACACTCGTTCCAATCCAAGAAAGTCAGGCGGCGCTTCTCCCCGCTCCAATGCCTGCGCGGTCTTGTAGGCGTCGAACACCATGTAGAAGACGTAGATGAAGAACACCGGGATCGTCGCCGGCCCCACGCGGTCCGCCAGCCAGATCAGAATGATGAATCCCAGCGCATGCATGAACCCTTTGAGGAACTGCCCGTTGTACATCGCCCCCACGCCGGGGATGAATCCCAAGAAAGCCGCCAGCCCCGGTTTCGTCGGCGAAGCCGTCGTGCCCACGCCTTGCTGCCACGCCTGTTGGCCAAAGGTCGGGTTCTCTCCCAGGCGGGCCGCGAGGCAACCCTCGCAGTAGATGACTCCCTGCACGTTGCGTGCGCAGGTGTTACACAGCGCTTTGCCGCAGGTACGGCAGTACGCCGCTGCTGCTACGTCGCCATGTGTGGCGCAATTCATGCTCGTTCCCTCCAGCTCAATGCCAGGGGCAATGGATCGGGCGTTGAGGCGAGCAGAGGCTGCGTCTCATCGTGGGCGTAATTGCGTTCCTGGTTGCGGTCTTTCTGCTTCTGACTGTTGTCGTCCCGGCGTTTCTCCGGTGCCGCCGGAGCGGGCTCCGCCGGCGTAGTGGCCTGTTTCAGTTCGCGCAGCTTCGACTCGATGTCATATACCAGCCGGATATTGCGGTAGTACTTCACCACCTGGCCCTGCGTCTGCCTATAGCCGCGTTCAATGGCGCTCGGACGGAGATCAATTTTCTTCAGGTCACCGAGGCGGATTCCAGTCACGTTCAACGCCATAGAGACGGAGAAGAACGCCATGGCCATGGACATGGCGAAGCGCGGCTGCCGCACCGCTACCCAGCTCGTCGCCAGCGTGGGACGCACCCACCCCAGCCAGCGTTCCCGCCACGTCGCCTTCGGTTCCACCATCGGAACAACGCGGCCTTCTTCCACGCCCGTCGTGCGCGCCAGAATGTTGTGCACCAGGTTCTTCGGAGGCTCGACTTCCGCCAACCCCTTGAGCCAGCGCCGTCCGGCATCCGCTTTGGCAAAGATCGGCCCGCAAGTTGTACAAGCGCGGGCGTGCGCCTGAAACTGCGCCAGCGGTCCCGCTTCGAGTGTGCCCTCCACCGCTTCGAGCAGCAGGGCTTCGAACTCGTTACAGTGCATTCCGGGTTGGGCTTCGTTGGTCATCCCATCACCTGTTTGTAAGTACGTGAAAGTAAACGTGCAAGTTCCGTGCGTCCACGATTTATTCTCGACTTCACGGTACCCTCGGGTACCTTCAGCGAAAGCGCAATCTCGCGGTAGTCCATATCCTGTAAGTCCCTTAGAATCAACGCTTCACGGAGCTCCGGTGACAGCTTCTGGAGCGCCCGGTGCACGGCCTCCTGGGTCTCCCGCTTCTTCTGGGCCTCGTCCGGACGAATCCCCTTGTCCGGAATCTGCTCCCCGATGGCTGGGCTATCCTCGTCCGGAGTGGAGGTGGCGTCAAGCGAATCGGTCATGCGATCCTGCTTGCCCTTGCGGAAATGATCGACCAGCAGGTTCCGCGTCATGGTCGTAACCCAGGTGAAAAAGGCGCCGCGCTCCACGTCATACTGCTCGAGCGTGCGATACATCTTGATGAAGACTTCCTGGGTGAGATCCTCGGCGTCGTCGCTCGAGCCGGTGAAACGGTAGCAGATGTTGAAGATGCGGCGGTTGTAGCGGTGGACAATTTCTTCCCAGGCGTGGGCGTCGCCCCCCAGACAGCGACGAATTAGAAGATTGACGACCTGGACGTCTTCCAAACGCACTCCCCGGAATTTGCGGATGTGGCGGCCGGCGCGTTAAGAGCGAGACCGAGGGCGCGCGGGAGCCTGACAACACATTCACAATACGTCTAGCGGTGGCGAAAAGTTCACAAACCCTTTGTCAGCGGCATTTTAGCAGGTAGGGAGACCGTTCAGCGGGGAGCGTGACGAGGTGATGTGAGCCGCTAAGAGAAGTCGAGTGATGCGAAAAGCGATGCAATTGTGGCTTAAGCTTCCGAAATTTTGGCCAGCAGCCAATCTCGCGGCACCGATTTGGAAGATGAGCTTGCTCGGAGGGAGCACTAATTCATAACCGCAGCGTGGGCAGGTGAACAAGCGCAGGCGCGAAGCCCGCCGTGACCCGTCGGTCTCACTATAGGTAATCGTTAGTGCGCCGCAGCCGGGCACAGGACAGCTTGCGGCCGCGGCCACAACCTGCGTGTTCGTGTCGGCATGGTTCGTCACTGGGGGAGACCTGTAAGTTTCTACGCTGCCATTCTTGCTGGGTCCCACGAACCCGTTTCCATCGGCTCAGGCGTTCGCCATCTGCTGCAGCGCCGCCATATTGCGAATCACCAGTGTCGCCCCCGCTAGTTCCACCACGCGTTGCTTCTTGAACTGGCTAAGCGTGCGGGTTACCGTTTCGCGCGTCGTGCCGATCAGTTGCGCCAGTTCCTCATGGGTCAGCACCAGCTTCAGGCGAATTCCTTCGGTGCTGAGTTGTCCATCACGCGACCACTGCAGCAGCAGGCGCGCCAGCCTTTCCGGCGCGGTGTGGCTCAGTCCAATCGAGCGAATCACTTCGTAGGCCGACTGACAATCGCTGCTGATCTGCTGCGTCGCCATCAGGCATGCATCTGGATGGTTCCTCAGGAACCGCAGAAAATCTTCCCGCGGGATGAACGCGAGTTGTGAGGCCTGCAGCGTCTCTAACGTGAACTCATAAGCCGAGCCTGTGACCGCGGCGTGCAAGCCGAGAATTTCTCCCGGCTTCGCCAGCTTCAGAATCAGCGTTTTGCCGTCTTTGTTCGTGGTCGTCAGTTTCGCCCGGCCTTGGCATACGACAAAAACGCCGCGCGGACTCTGTCCTTCCACGAAGATCATCGAGTCCTGCGGGTAAGCTGTGGCGTGCGCCATGCGATCCAGTTCAGCGAGGGAGGGCTGGGAGAGGGCACGGCCAAACTGGTTCTTGCGCAGGACGTCGCTCACACGGTCATCGACCGGCAAACCGTAGGGAGACACGGCCGAACGTGACGCTGGTTCGGGATAGTAAGAAAGGGGAGGGCGTTCCAACCGGGCGGTCTTGGCAGCAACAGAACTTAGCATGGTAGCCATCCTTTGCATGGAAGACTTTTCACTGACCCCACAAGCTTGACTGAACTCTAACGCCCTACTCCGGTGCTGCATACTAGGTGCAGCCCTAGTTTTTGGGGGCCCTTGTTGCGATCCCAGATCTGATTTGGAATTAGAATTTCCGGTGTTGCGACAACGGGGGCAGCCACAGCACGGAAGGGAACCTGGGTTATTTCCGGCCATCAGCCTTCAGGTTTGGCGAAAAGTAGGTTTCTCCGGACACTACTTTCGCCACCGCCTGGGCCAATTCTTCGTTGGTGTGCGCTTTCAGGATGTAGCCGGCTGCACCCAGGCTGCGCGCCTTCTTCACGTAGGCTGCGCCCGACTGCACCGTCAGGAAAATGAGCTTGGCCTCGTTGCCCAGGGCCCGAATCTTTTCCACCGCTTCAAAACCATTCATCTCCGGCATGCTGATATCGCTGATGATGAGATCGGGCTGCAGTTCCTGAGCCGCTTGCAGCAGAGACTTCCCGTCGGGCACGGCCCCGACGATTTCGTACTCCTCGCTCAGCAGTTCGCGGATCTGTTCCAGCACCGAAGAATGATCGTCGGCCAACAGAACTCTCGCGCGCTCCACGTATTCCTCGTCTACTTCAGGTACCGCTTCGAAGGCTTGTTCTCGCGGATAAGATGTCAGCACAGCCATGGCCCACGGACGCGAACCAGCGACCGTCCTCAACCAGGAGGGTACAGGAACGATTGGGGGGATTGGTACTAGGGCCAGCCCTAGTTTTCAGCCGGGGATCAGGCCCTGCTGCAGGGCCACCTTGGTCATTTCCGCGACTGTGCGCACGGCCAATTTCGCCATAATTCGTGCGCGATGGAATTCGATGGTCTTGATAGAAAGGTGCAGGATGTCAGCGATTTCCTTGTTCGCCCGGCCTTCGACAATCAGGTGCAGGATTTCCCGTTGCCGGTCCGTCAAGCCCTCGGTTTCCTGACTGACTTCCCCCGAGTTATTCCATATGCGGGAGACGACGTCGTCGCCGAAGCTGGGTGTGATGTAGGTTTGCCCGCCCATTACCGTACGGATCGCCTCTTGCAATTCTTCGGTTGCGCCCGACTTCAGCACATAGCCCGAAACGCCGGCCTTCAGAGCCTGCTTGAGATAAGCCGGGTTGAGATGCTGGCTGAGAAAAATGAGCTTGGCGGAAGGCAGGATCTCTCGAATACGACGAGCGGAGTCGAATCCGTTGAGCAGCGGCATGCTGATGTCGAGAATGACCAAATCAGGCTTCAGGCGAGCCGCCGCTTCCACCAGAGCTTTACCGTCCGTGGCTTGCCCCACGACGTCGAAATGCGGGCGAAGCGCGGCGCGAATGCCGTCCAGAATCAAAGCGTGGTCGTCACCCAGCAGCACGCGAAGCTGTCTCATCGTGGCACCAGCTCTTGTTGAATTAGATCGCGTTCCCCTCGCGATCAAAGGCCCATACCTGCAGCTATCATATCCCCTCTCTGCCGGGCAAAGCGAGCGGAACCCGCGCCTAGACGGAGGCCGCATTTAGGACCAACGCCACTGGCGGACTTGGTTTGCACGCGGAGCGAGATAGGTTATGAGCGGGCGCGCCTTGGTTGCGTTGGACTCGAAACCCGGGGGCCAGGCGCGGATCGAGCAGGAAATTCAAGCACCGGAATCTCGTCCGCCAGAGCAGCGGCCTCACGAAAGCGAGGCCACCTCTCGCTCCCTTGAGGATCGCCCCACGTTGATTCCCGGCCCAGCTTACTCGCTCGTGAAGTAATCCACCGTGACCGGACTTTCGAACAGGGAATAGTCGCGAGTGACCACCGTGATGCCACTATCCGTCACGAAATAGCGCGAGCGGTCGGCCTCCACATCGTAGCCAATCGTCGTGCCTTCGGGAACGTGCACATCGCGATCAATAATGGCGCGCCGTATTTTGCAGTGGCGGCCCACGTTCACATGCGAGAACAGAATGCTCGCTTCCACTTCCGAGTAGGAATTGACCCGCACATCGGGCGAAAGAATGCTGCCGACCACCTCGCCCCCCGAGACAATGCAGCCCGCCGAGACAATGGAATCCATGGCGTGCCCCATACGCTCTTTCTCGGCAAACACGAACTTGGCCGGCGGATACTGCCGCTGGTACGTCCGGATGGGCCAGTGCCCGTCGTACAGGTTGAAGACCGGCGACACCGACACCATGTCCATGTTCGCCTCGTAGTACGCTTCCAGCGTTCCCACGTCCCGCCAGTACTGCGCTTCCTTCTTGTTCTCGTCAACAAAATTGTAGGAGTACACGCGATACTCATCCACCATCTTGGGCAGAATGTCTTTCCCGAAATCGTGACTGGACGACGGGTCCTCTGCATCTTTCAGCAACACCGGGATCAGAACATCAGTGTTGAACAAATAAATGCCCATCGATACGGAAACCATGTTCGGGTCGTACGGCGAGCGCAGGCTGGTTTTCTTCGGCTTCTCCTCGAACCCGACAATGCGGCTGTCACTGTCCACTTCCACTACGCCAAATCGTGAACACTCGCTTGGGTCCATGAGCGCCGTGGCCAGTGTGATGTCGGCGCCGGAATCCAGGTGCTGCTGGCGCATCTTTCCATAGTCCATCTTGTAGATATGGTCGCCGGCAAGGATGAGCACCAGCTTTGGCTGCTCCGAGCCGACGGAATAGATGTTCTGATAAACGGCATCAGCCGTCCCCTGATACCACTGGTCGCTCACCCGCTGCATCGGCGGCAGTACTTCAATGAACTCGCCCAACTCCCGCGCCACGTTGTTCCATCCCTCGCGGATGTGGCGGTTCAAAGACAATGCCTTGTACTGGGTGAGTATGTAGACGTGCCGCAGGTCGGAGTTGATACAGTTGGATAGAGTGATATCGATAATGCGATAAATGCCGCCGAACGTTACCGCTGGTTTGGCACGGTCACGAGTGAGAGGGAAGAGGCGCTCCCCCGCGCCACCCGCCAGCAGCACCCCCAGAGTGTCCTTCATGCCACTCTCCGATACTTGGCCATCTCCCTCGGGGAGAAAAGGGATGGTACCACAAGAGTTGATATTGGAACGGCCCCACCGCTTGTCATTTCGAGCGCAGCGAGGAAAACCTGCTGCTACCACGAACTCTAGCGCACGATCTCCGCGATCTTGTTGCTGGCAAGCAGCTCCGCCACGCGCTCAAAGTCAGGAGCCATAAGCCGGTCCTTCGCGATCGGTGCGCAGACGTTGCGAATCGCATCATGCGCAGCCTGTCCGCGCTTCGAAGGTTTGAGCGGCGCCAGGAAGTCAACCGCCTGCGCCGCGGCAATGGCTTCGATCGCCAGCACATACCGCGTGTTGAGGACGATTTGCCGCAGCTTGAGCGCAGCCGTCATCCCCATGGAAACGTAGTCTTCCTTGTTGCCCGAGGTGGTAATGGAATCGACCGACGCTGGATGCGCCAGCACTTTGTTCTCGCTGACCAGTGCTGCTGCCGTTACCTGCGCCATCATGAACCCTGAATGCAACCCTGCCCCCGGAGCCAGGAAGGGCGGCAGGCCTTCACTCAGCGAGGGATTCACCATTCGCTCCAGTCGTCGCTCCGAGATTCCCGCCAGCGCGCACAACGCAATCGCCAGAAAGTCGAGCGCAAACGCCAGCGGCTCGCCATGAAAGTTCCCGCCGGAGATAACGTCCCCTTCTCCATCCGCCTGCCTGGAGTTCGCCGTAAAAACCAGCGGATTGTCGACTGCCGAATTCAGTTCCGTCTCAAACACCTGACGACAATGAGCGAGCGTGTCGCGCACCGCACCATGCACCTGCGGAATGCAGCGCAGCGAGTAAGCATCCTGCACCTTGCCGCAGCTGCGATGCGACTCGCGAATCTGGCTGCCCTCCAGCAGCCGCCGTAAATTCGTTGCCGTCCGAATCTGCCCCGGATGCGGCCGCGCCTTGTGAATGCGCTCATCGAAAGCCACATCGGTGCCCTTGAGCGCATCCAGCGTCAGGGAACTGATGACGTCGGCCGAATCTACCAGCGTCTCAATCGCCAGCAGCGATAGAATTCCCACCGCCAGCATGGCCTGCGTCCCATTAATCAGCGATATCGCTTCCTTAGCGGCGAGCGTGAGCGGCTGGATGCCGTCCTTTTTCATGGCGTCAGATGCAGGAACGCGGCCGCCTTTGTCGTCCCAGCAATCGCCTTCGCCGACCATCGCCAACGCAAGGTGCGAAAGCGGCGCCAAATCCCCACTCGCTCCCACGCTGCCCTGCGACGGCACCACCGGTGCTACGCCTCGGTTCAGCATCTCGCACAGGGTGTCGACCACCACCGGACGCACGCCCGATAAGCCCTTGGCCAAAGAATTCGCCCGCAGCACCATCATCGCGCGCGTCTCCGCCATAGTCAGCGGCTCACCCACGCCAACCGAGTGCGAGCGCACCAGATTGATCTGCAACTCTCGAATCTGGTCGCCCGTGATGCGGACATCGCTCAGCTTGCCCACGCCCGTCGTGATCGCGTAAGCGACCTGATCCTCTTCCACGATCCGGTCGACCACCGCGCGCGCCCGCAAGACCGCCTCACGCGCATCCGGATCAAGAAGTACGGGCCGCCGTTCGCTCGCGACCTCACGCACTGCCTCCAGCGTCAGATCATTTCCGTTGATGTGTAGGGCTTTCATGCGAAGCTTTCAATGTCCCAAGCTTTCAAGGTTGCAGCGCAGCGTCCGTCAGAGCTGTTTCCCCATGGCGCGCGCCAACGCCGTCACGTATTTCTCCGGCATGGTGCGCTTCTGCATGCGATCGTCGGTAACCACATGAGTGGTTTCGCCCTCCGCCAGCAGCGTGCCGTCGCTCGCCCGCAGCAACTCGTAACCAAAATGAATGAGCGATTCTCGCGCATTCTTGATCTGCGTGCGCACGATCAATTCGTCATCATACCGTGCCGGAGCCTTGTAACGGCAACGCGCGTCCACCACCGCGATGAAGCAGTTGTCTTCCTTCTCCATCTCTTTGTAGGTGAAGCCGAGTTGCCGCAGCAGGTCCACCCGCCCAATCTCAAAATAAATAAGGTGATTGGAGTGATAGACCACGCCCATCTGATCGGTTTCCGCGTAGCGCACCCGCACTCGCGACTCGCTGACGATGGGAGGACTTGCAGACATGAGCCTATTCCGTGCTCCAGCTCGGCTTGCGCTTCTCCAGAAACGCCGACACGCCTTCGCGGAAATCCGCCGTCGTACGCTGCCGCGCGTTCTCTTCAATACCCTCAGCAATCTGCTGATCGAGATCCGCCGCGATGAATCCGTTGAGCAGTTTCTTCGTGGCTCGCATCGCGGCCGGACTGTTCTCAAGAAGTTGCGCCGCCAGCTCACGAGCTCGATCCATCAGCTTCTCCGGGGCAACCACCTCGTTCACCAGCCCCAGACGTTGCGCTTCCAGCGCGTCAAACAGCCTGCCGGAGATCAGCAAGTCCCGCGCCGCCTTATGCCCCACCTGCCAGACCAAAATGGAAGAAACAATCGCGGGCATGAACCCAATCCGCACCTCGGTGTACCCGAACTTCGCTTCCGGCACCGCCAGCGTGAAATCGCACATCGTGGCCAACCCCGTCCCGCCCGCCACCGCCGCGCCGTTGACTGCGGCAATGGTCGGCTTGGGAAAGTCGTACAGGCGGCGAAAAATACGCGCAATCCGCCGCGTATCCTCAACATTCTCTTCGTGCGTCTTCCCCACGAGCGACCGCAGTTCATCGAGATCGAGCCCCGCGCAAAACGCCGAGCCCTCGCCCGTGAGAATCAGCACTTGCGCGGTGGATTGCTCGACTTCGTCGAGTGCCCTCATCAGCTCTTCGAGGAGTTCGAAACTGATGGCGTTGCGTTTCTCAGGACGGCAGAGCGTGATGGTCGCGATGCCATCAGCGTAGTTATGTCGGAGGGTGTTGTAAGTCATCTCTCTCGCCGATCCCGGCATCGCAGCGAAGGTCAATCCGCGGCGGACGAAGTAGTGTACTTGGCCCCAATCTCGGTTGTCGCCCTCAGCAGGAAATCAAGCGGTTTGAGAGCGGGCAGGCTCGCTCCCCGCGACGCGAGCGCCTGCAGCGCAACCTCCGTCGGCATATTGCCCACCAGGGTATCCTGCGCAAGCGGACACCCACCGAGCCCGCCCAGCGCCGAATCGAAGCGCCTGCATCCTGCGTCATACGCAGCGAGAATCTTCTCGGCGGCCTGATCCGGACGCGAATGCAGGTGCACACCAATCTCCAAATAGTCATACTTGGCCAGTACCGCCGAAACCAGTTCGCGAACCTGCACCGGGGTCGCGACTCCCACCGTGTCCGCCAGCGAAATCATGCGAATGTCGTACGACTCCAGAAGTCCCACCGCCTCGACTACTTCGTCCAGACTCCACGCATCCCCATAAGGATTGCCGAAGGCCATCGAAATATAGACCGCCACCTTCAGCCCCGCGTCATAAGCCAGCTTGTCGATATTCTCCAGCTCATCGAGCGCCTCTTCGGGTGTCTGATGCTGGTTGCGCTCCAAAAACGTCTGCGATACCGAGTAAGGAAACCCCAGCGTACTCACACCCTCGGTCGCAATCGCACGCTCCGCACCTTTTTCATTCACCACTATGCCAATGATCTCGACATCATCGGGCGGATCCAGCTCCTTCAGCACCTCTTCCGAATCCGCCATCTGCGGCACAGCCGTCGGCGAGACGAATGACACGGCATCAATGTGTTTGAAGCCCGCGTTGATCAGCGATTTGAGATAGTTCACCTTGATCTCAGTCGGAACCTGCCCCTGCATCCCCTGCCAGGCATCGCGCGGACACTCGATGAGTTTGACGGAGTCAGGCATGCTCGCTTTCAACTTCCTGGCCGCGGATCACGCAGATTCTCGCGGATCTCCTCTCGATTCAACAAACACTCCAGCAAGCTGTCGTCAAACGTCGCCGAAGTTGCTGTTCCCAAGAATCGGCGTGATCCGCGTTCATCCGCGGCGAAGAAGTTACGTCTGCAGCACTCCGACCTTGAACTCCGCCACGTCCGGATTCAACGCTGCCGCCTCCAGCGCCTTGGTGATGGCGTCGCGTGTATCAATCGGATCGATAATCTTGTCAATCCACAACCGTGCCGCGCCATACCGGGGATCGGTCTGCTCGTCATAGGTCTTCTTCACCGAGTCGAAGAGTTCTTTCTTCTCCTCATCGCTCAGCTGCTTCCCATTGCGTTCCAGTTGCTTAACTTTGATCTCAACCAGCGTGCCCGCCGCCGAATCCCCGCTCATCACCGCGTAACGGGCGCTCGGCCAGGCAAACACAAAGCGCGGATCGTACGCCTTGCCGCACATGGCGTAATGTCCCGCGCCGAACGACCCTCCAATGATGACGGTAATCTTCGGCACGACCGAGTTCGCCACCGCATTCACCATCTTGGCCCCGGCTTTGATAATCCCGCTCCACTCCGCATCGCGTCCCACCATGAAGCCGTTCACGTCATGCAGAAACACCAGCGGCACCAGTTGCTGGTTGCAATCCATAATGAAGCGCGCCGCCTTCTCTGCCGACTCCGTGTAAATGACGCCGCCAAACTCCATGCGCTTGTGTCCCTCGTGGTCCGTTTGCTGCACGTGCAGCTTCTGGTTGGCTACAATGCCCACCGCAAACCCGCCAATCCGGGCGTAACCGCAAATCAGAGTCTTCCCATACTCCGGCTTGTACTCATCCAGTCGGCTGCCGTCCACAATGCGCGCGATGATCTCCTTCATGTCGTACGGCCGCGTCGCATCCGATTCGTAGATGCCGTAGATTTCCTCGGCGGCATACGCGGGCGGCTGCGGTTTCTTGCGGTCCCACGGCGAAAGCCGCCGGTAACCCCACTTCTCCACGATCGACCGCAACCTCGTGAGGCAGGCTTCATCATTCGGCTCGCGGAAGTCAATCGTCCCGCTGATCGACGAATGCATCAGTGCTCCGCCCAGTTCCTCAGCCGACACCTTCTGCCCGATCGCCGCCTGCACCAGCGCCGGCCCCGCCAGAAACAACCCGCTGCCATCAGTCATCAGCAAGTGATCGCACATCACCGGCAGGTAGCCGCCGCCCGCCACACACATGCCCATAATGGCCGCAATCTGCGGCACGCTCAGCGCCGACATCACCGCGTTATTACGAAACACTCTGCCGAAGTCGTCCGTGTCAGGGAACACATCCTCTTGCAACGGCAGAAAAATTCCCGCCGAGTCCACCAGGTAAAGCGTGGGAATACGATTCTCAATCGCGATATTCTGCGCGCGAATGACTTTCTTCGACGTCATCGGGAAAAACGCGCCCGCCTTCACCGTCGCGTCATTCGCAATAATCATGACGAGCCGCGTCTGCACTCGCCCCAATCCCGTAACCACGCCCGCTGCCGCCGCGCCGCCCCACTCCTCGTACATGCCGCTAGCCGCATAAATCCCAAGCTCAAAGAAGTCGCTATCCTGGTCGAGCAGCAGCCGAATGCGCTCCCGCGCCGTCAACCTTCCCTTGGCGTGCTGCCCCTCAATTCCCTTTGCCCCTCCGCCTTCACGCAGCTTTTCCTCCTGGTTGCGCACCTGCGCCACCAGTTCCGCCATAGCCCGCATGTTCTTCTCGTAGCGCGCGGATGTGGGATCAACCGCAGTGGAAAGGGTGTTGAGGCCCAAAGAGAGGTTTTCGCTGGCAGACATTCGTTCCGTCCGAAGGGTTACGGTATACCAGCCACGCGGAATGGCGCAAACGGCATGGCGACGATGCTCGGATGGCTGATCAGGGAGAGCGGCAAAATTGGAGATTGCACTCCAGCGGATTACCGTACTCGACTTTCAATCTGCAATCTAGAATCTCAAATCTGCAATCCCCTGATCTGCCTCATCGCCTCCGCCACCGGCTCCTCGACAATCGCATCCACCAGTCCAATAGCGAGCGCCTCAGCACCGGAAACTTTTCCCGCGGCCACGAATAATTCCAGAGCTTTAGCCTTGCCCACCACCCGTGACAACCTTTGCGTGCCTCCCCATCCCGTCATCAATCCCAGCGCAGCTCCGCGATGACCGAACACCGCCCTCGGCGATGCAATCCGTCGACGACAGGCGAGCACGACATCCAGTCCGCCGCCCATGCAGTGGCCCTCCACCGCCGCATACACCGGAGCAGGGAAGTCCTCAATCGCGGCCATCATCTCTTGTCCCATGCGTGAGAACGCGCAAGCCTCGGCTCCGCCGAGAGCTGCAATCTCCCTGAGGTCGGCTCCCACCGAGAAGAAGCGCCCATTCCCGCAAATGATGAGCGGCTTCGCGTCGCCCGCCAAGTCGTGTACCACCTCGGTCAACGCCTCCACGCAAGCGCGCGTGAGTCGGTTCCCTCCGTCTTCGGAGCTCAGACGAAGTTGCCTCACGTCGTCGGTGCGATCGAGCTGGAAATATGTCGCGTTCATTCGCCTCTAGCAGCTTACACGCGACAGAAGAGGGCCCGAGGAGGGCTCACGCGGGAAGGATCAAGGTCGAGACGAGGAAGAAAGAACATGGGGCGGCGACCCCACGGGGAGAGCCCATACAGTCGACCGCCGGTTTCCATGTCCTACCCGTGGGTCCGAACCGAGAACGCGCGCCTGCAATCCCGGTCCGAGCCGCCACGGAACTTGGGGGAGTATTCAGTGTTAAATTTAGGCACACCAGAGGCCAGAGTCAGTGGAATTTACTAACTCATTGCAAATGCAGGCGTAAGTCTGCACCTCTGCACCGAGAATCTTGATCAGAGCGTTCAGGAATTTGAATCAATGGCAAGTTTCGTTCAGAAATTTGTACGGTTGGGCTGG